>Ga0302312_10000379_pt1 | contig 35914 bp, 36 predicted proteins | sample III_Palsa_N2_1_FD_200529 | JGI IMG/M metagenome (GOLD analysis project Ga0302312, IMG submission 200529) | Peat permafrost microbial communities from Stordalen Mire near Abisko, Sweden - III_Palsa_N2_1 | ecosystem: Environmental > Terrestrial > Soil > Palsa > Peat permafrost | place: Sweden... | reverse complement strand
AGATCAACGTCAGTTTATTATTGATAAACGATATAAAGAAAATTTTCAACATGATCACTTTACGCAATTTTAATTATCATTTTAATACTTCTGTTTCTACAAAATCTCCTTGCCGGTATTATAAACTTTCTCTTTTTACTAACGCTTGTATCTTTAAGCGTTTTATGAAATCGTCATCAAGACAAATAATAAATAGAATAGCGCAAAATCCTACAAATCCTCTTTATGCTAAACCTTATGCAACGAATAAAGTATTTACACCAAAACCAACATCGAGCTCTAATGAGTCGTTAAATAACAATCCAGCAATTACGTTTGCGCGCAAAAATAAACCATCTACCGTAGTTCAACATCCAGAATGGGTTGTCGAAACTTGCAAAATACCAGGTTGTGATGGAAAACTTTGTATTAATTTATGTGGTGAAAAAAGAGATACTAAATCTATAGGTCACATGACGCACTCCGATGATGATAAATTAAAAGTTCAGAAATTAGCAGATACTGATTTAGAAAATAGAGATAAACCTGTTTATGTAAAAAAATATGATTTGCCTCATGATACTGTTGGAGAATCATATGATCCCATAGGCGATGATAAGAAAAGTGATGTTTTACAAAAATACTTAAAAGACATTCAAAAGAATTCTGAAAATGATAATGAAAAACCTTAAAAATATAAAAAAATATATAGAAGAAAATATCTTATTATTCACGTTAGGTTTATTAATAATTAGCAGTATAATATGGAATCGCGCAATACGTGAACGTTTACCTAAAACATTAATTGATTTTCAGACTTCTTTTATGATTATTATTGTTATTATAAATATAATTTTACATTTAACAATAATAATCATTACAATTTGGATTATATTTTATAACAATCAAAATAAAAAGAAAAGTCGTTTTGCAACCTATTTAATTACTAATGCTTTTATAAATAAAACCTTTTACTATTTGCAAAACATAAGGGAAAAAATAGCAGAAAGTCCTAAAACAGTATATAAATTACTTTATAACATATACAATGTTTCCCATATACTAGAAATACCTTTTTATAAGATAAGTCACTTTATAAAAAATTTACCTATAAAATACGCATTTGTTCTCACATTAATACATTTAACATTTCATACAATTCCTAAAATAATCCCTACCCTTGTTTTTATATCCGAAATAGTGTTATTTGGACAAATACAATATTTTTATCTAAGTTTATATTTATATATAATTGTGACTTTATATCATGCTCTACTATGGATTCTAACAGATCTCGCTGATAATAACACATGTTATATTACTGCTCATGTTAATATAGACTATATAGAAGGAGGTCACGGTGATTATACTGCTACATTTAAAGATAAAATTCCAGATATTGAAGATGCTACTGACATTATTTCTAGAAGATGCGACCAAGCATTATTAGATTGGTTTGTGTATAATTATGACGTTTATGTTGACATTAAATGGCTTGTTTATCGATTAGATTTGGAAAAGAAAAAATTGAGATTTTATGAAACGTTATTTATCAGCACATTATATTTAATAGGATGGTCTTATATCCTTATAGTAAATATATTTAATTAAACATGATTAAAAAAACGCCATTACCTACTAACTTAAAAGCTAAATTATATCCTTATCAGGAAATAGGTTTTAATTGGTTACTTAAAAATATACAAAATAAAGAAGGTTGTATATTGGCAGATGATATGGGATTGGGGAAAACCCTCCAAATAATCTCTGTGCTGTTACATTTGAAAAACATAAATTATATAAATTATAAACAAAAAGTCTTAATAATAGTACCATTAAGCCTTATTAAAAATTGGTTAAACGAATTTGAAAAATTTGCTCCTAATATAAAAATACATATTTATCATGATAATTTTGATAATGCTAAACGTAAAATTATTGATGATTGTGAAGTAATTATAACTGCATACAGCATGATTCTGCAAGATTTCAAGGAATTTGATATAGACTGGTTATTTCTCATACTTGATGAAGCCCAGAAGATTAAAAATCCTAAAATTGAAACAACACATAAAATAACATCTATAAAAGCATTACATAAAATCGCGCTTACTGGAACACCTTTTGAAAACAATTTGTACGATTATTATTCATTATTCAATTTTATAAATCCTAATTATTTAGGTAATTTGCAATATTTTAAGAATTACTTTTACAAACCTATTGCAAATGGTGATAAGAAATCTCTTAAAGCTTTTACGAAGATTACTAAACCGTATGTATTACGTCGATTAAAAACAGATAAAAAGATTCTACCTCAGTTTCCAAAAAAAACTATAAAAATTCATTATTGTAAATTAACACAAGAACAAACCAAATTATATAAAGATATTATCGATATACCGGATGGAGCACATAAAAAAGAAAGGGGATATCATTTAGGAGATATACAACTTTTAAAACAAATCTGTAACCATCCTTCTCAAATGAGTAACGATATTACAAATATAAACATAAAACAATCTGGAAAAATGATGATATTAGCCGACCTTCTTACCGGAGAATTAAAAAATGAAAAGGTTGTCATTGTAACCCAATATGTTAGGGGTGAATTTTTAGTTAAGCTTTTTCAAAAAGAATTAAACTCAAATATATTATTTTTACATGGCGGTTGTACATTAGAACAAAGGAATGATTTAATATGTGACTTTCAGAATCCTTTATCAAATGTAAAAATTTTAATTATATCTTTAAAAGCAGGTGGCGTAGGTATAAATTTAACTTCCGCCAAACATATAATTATATTTGATTTATGGTGGAATTATGCTGTCGAAAAGCAAGCGATAGATCGTATTTACCGTATAGGACAAACTCGCAATGTGATTGTTCATAGATTTATTACAATTAATACTATTGAAGAGTATATGAATGAGAAAATAAAATTTAAGAAAAAAAAATCCGAATCTATTGTGAAAAGTTATAACGCCCTTAAAATTATAGAACCACTTACTGAATTAGAGAGAGAAGACCTATTACATAAAAATAAGGTATACATTGACGAAAACTACAACTCTCAAACTATTTTTGAAGATAATAAAGTCACTATTAAAGCAAATTACACACATAAAAAAACTAACTTAATGATTTTAAATTTTATAAAACCATTACAATTAAAAAATTTTAATTATAATAAATTTATCTTTATTGATAATCAGTTATTTAATAAACAATTGCTTTATTATAAATTCCGTATAAATCCCCGAATATTATATAAGAATATTTTACCTTATCCAGGTAAAGAATATACTTGTATACAAACTACTTTACCCAATAATTTACTATCCTTTTACATTCATGGATCTAAAAACTATTTACTACTAGATAATATTAATGCGAAATTTCTAAAACATTCAACAAATTATATGAACAAATATACTGATATCATTTTCATTAATTTATCAAAAATAATTAAACAAGATAATAATTTCAACAAAATAGCTGAAGTTATATCTATCTGTTATAACTTCATAAAACCGAAAAATACTGAATATATTGAAATGCCTAAAATAACAATTCATCTTATAACTAAATTAAAAGGAAATCATATTTATCAAAATGAAAATTCTCATGCTATAAAAAATAAATTATTACATGCTTTCAAAAAGGAAACAAAAGAAATACAATATAAAAATAATCATCATTTTTTAATAATTGAACTAACAGTTAGTGCATCTAAACAACACTTACATAATGAATTAATTCATTATATTGAAAATTTAGTGAAATCTGAAAAAGGATTGTGTACTTTTCATCATACAATTATACAAAGATTTATTTGTTATGACTATAACAGGCACTTTGACAAAAATATTTATTTGAAAAATATTTCAATGATTCTTAAACGCTTTCTTGAAAAAAATGCTACAAAGAAGCATTTATACGAAAAGTGGTCAAATATAAGTTTACAAGGCAACGGTTTCCGTAAGTTACCATTCGAGTTTTATGGTTATGTTGCTAAATGTAAAGAAAGTGCCATAGAATTCTATAAAATGTGTGATGATAAAACCATTAAAAAATTTGAGACCTTAAACTTTGATATTAAAGATATTTTCAAATATAATCTTGAAACAAAGTTAAACAATTCTGAAAATGAAAATGAAAACTAAACACAATTGATTCCTGATATTTATATCAAACCAGAACTTTTAAAATGGACCACAAATCAAATATCTCAAGTATTAACGCAAACTGATTGTGAAGTATTTAAACATAAATCTCCGAGTGAAATTACAAAACATGCATATGACTTAGCAAATATAAAACAACCAATCGAAAATTCCAAAATCGTTGGAATAACTTTTACAGTGATATCTCTTATGTTATTCAGATATATTTTTAATTAATATAAACTGATATTGTTAGGCGGTATTATTTTCTCTATATACTTTTGGAGCAGCTTTTTAAGATCTAGAACATCAAAAACACTTACTCTAGATGTAACAGTTCTAAATAAAGATAATGAACCCGCTATTCTTGGTGAATCTAAAAATAATGTGAAATTAAGTCAAGTTGGTCAAGCATATGATGAGATGAACAAACTATTCCTTTATCTACGAAAGAACAATTTATGAAAGTTATTCAAAATGTTAAATTAGGTATTTGTATCCCTCCTATAACTACAACGGATACTATTGTTGAAGTAGGGTCACATAAACATATGCTTCTTGTTAGTGATCCTCAAGATAAAAATTATGTAATAGCGTATGGTTATTTAACTAACAAAAACTCTGGTATTTTAATGGGCAATAAACAATTTTAAACTTTTCAGGATAAAAATCAAACGTCATCACCTAAAAAATATGAAAAAATGCAACAGTTTGTAACATTCGATAAGCCTCGTAGTTGGAATGTAGATAATGTGAAATTAGTCAAAGATGATCAAGAATACTTAAGCACTGTTTTACCAGCAAATTGGAAATTAATTTATAACAAAATAAAAGAAAAATGGGAACAAGGTATTCAAGATTTTCCACATGATGGAATAACAAAAAATGATGCTTTATTAATGTGTAAGGAATATGATAAAATTGCACAGGGTAAAGGAAAACACCCCATTACAACTGATCAGACTCAAATTAATGAAGACAATAAGAAAAAGTAGTATGAAAAAAATATAGCTAAAACATATGATAAAGATGTATAAGATTTTAATAGTAAATATCAATAAAATTAAATATATTTTACGATTTATTACAATTATGACAAAACGTAATTATAAGCTTTTATTGACGTTCTTCGGTTTAATTATATTCTTAGCCTATTTTTGGATAAGGTTTTACGTTCAAGAATATCAACAATACAATATCCAGTGGTATAATCAATCTTCTTAGAAACTCCATAGATACAATTTCTCTCCACAAGGAAAATCCCATTCCACACATCACCACAAGAGGTACATTTTTACAACCTTTAAGTTAGTAAGAGTTCTCATTTAATAGATTGTAGCATACAAGAATTTATGGATATCATAAGGAGGAATAAACTTGCAATACTTTAGAATCCAAGGTAGAAATATAAACTCTGTATTATACCTTATTTCTAGTAAGAAGTTACGTTAATATTATTGGTGATAAGTATGTCTAGTTATGAGCATAGTAAAAAAAACAGAAAGGAACCGCTTGTGTACCTAAATTAAATCTTTTAAAAATTTAATTCAAGATATTTAAAATGATAATACTATTGTATTAATAAAATTTCTTATAATAATAGACCAATTTTATTAATAGTAGCAACCTTAACTTTATTAGAACGAAAAATATGGCAGCTATCAAATTCGTAGAGGACCTAATGTTATAGGGTGGGAATTTTACAACCCTTGCTGATGGTTTAAAACTTTTAATAAAAGAATTATTATACCTTTAAAAGTAATAAATGGTATTTCTATTAAGTCAGTACTTTTTTTATACTTAGTTTTGCTACTGGTCTGTTATTCTTTTGAAGAACGATATGTTGCTCTCCTAATTTATTATATTGGTATTTTTAGTATTTCATCGTTATCAGTATATGGAATTTATTAGGTGGTTGGGCTTGAATTCTCGTCATGCTTTTTAGGTGCTTTACGATAGCATCTCAAATGATTCTTATGAATTAGTTTAAGTTTATTAATTTTATTAGTTGTATTTTAGCACAATCTTTAATTTTGTTGATATTGTAATTCACAAACAACACTTGGTTTATCATACATTAGCACCTTTTGCCTTGTATATTTTGTAGCTATTTTAGTGAAACTAATAGAACACCTTTTGATTACCTGAAGCAGAAGTGAATTAGTTGCTGGTTATAGCGTGAATATTCTAGTGGACCTTTGCTTTCTATTTTATTGCTGAATATGCAACCTTATATATGGTCTTTCACACATCAATTCTTTTTTTAGGAGGTTGGTTCCCAGCTATTATTTACCTTTCGTAGTGGTTTTATGTTGTTTACTTTAAAATAATGATTATATTATCTCTTTTTTGTTGATAAGAGCCTGTGTCCTCGTTATCGCTGGGATCAACTCATGGTGTTAGCTGGAGAGCCTTTTTGCCTATGTTTTGTTAGGATGTTTTTTCGTTTATAGTTTTATTTACTTATTTTACTTAATTTAAGGGATTAATCTATATTAAAGACTTTTTATTAATCAGATATCATTGGGATTATATAAATATCTATTTAAGTAAGCCTTTTAAATAATTAAAGATTGTTTGCTGATTTTTATGAAAATATCTTCTTAATTATACATTTTTCAGATAATTTATTTTAATCCAAAATTCCAAAAAGAAATTTCTTAATTAGTTTACAAATTATTGAAAGTAAATATGAAAGTATTATAAAGATAAAAAAAAGAAGTAAAGACAAAAGCTAGGTGTTATAATCGAGAATAGTTATAAGATTAGTATAAAAAGACGGTAAAATATAAACCGTGTATCATTTGTATTAGCAAGAAGAAGATAGGTAGTCGTGTCGATATGAAATCTTGGTTTTTATGAAATTTACAAGTCTGGAAAACATTTCATATTTTAGCCCTTAATGCAAGAAAATAAAAAATGCAATAGCTTAGGAGCTTCTATTATATATCAGTATATAAACTTTTCTTAATTAATGCAACATTATATAATAACTTAATAAAATGTAAATATAAAATGAATCTACTAATCCTAAAAAGCCTCATTTAGAAGCATATATATAAAAATATCGGTAATGTCTTGGCAGTATTGTTTAACAAACAAGCTACAATGTTTGAAGTCTGATTTTATTAAGAATCAAAAAAGCTTGATCTAACGTTACTGAAATTAGGAAAGAGATATTTTTCAATATAATTTATTGGTTTATGTATTCTCATAAAAAAGATCTTATTATATCAATACTCTTTTTTAATACGAAACACTTTCGATAGAATACTTATGAACTTCATGTTAATTATATTCTCCTGTAATAGATGCAATTATGTATATTTTATTATAGAAAAATAATAAATTTAACCGTAGTAAGTATTATTATTTACGCAAAAAACTATGCCAATGTCTACTATTATTTTGATTATGTAATGACCAAGTTGATCACCAGAATTATATGAAAAGCCTTGAAGGGCAATAAGGATATAAATCTTATATTCAGTATTTTAAATAAATAAAATATAATTATTGATGCTCTATAAATTTTATTAATATCATAATAAACTTATTTGTTTAGTGTGATTACATTTATATTAACTTTTTTCTTACTTTGATACATATATACCTATACGAAAAAATCAGCTTTATTATTATTTCACCAAATAGGTCTTCTAACTTATTTGAAAGAAATCTATGTTCAAAGTATCTTTATTTATAGCTTTTATATTTTATATGTTTTGATTTCTAAATATATCTTTTTAGATCAATCATCTTTTATGCAGAATGACTATCATATCTTATTGCTACTTTATTTATTTTTATTTATTTGTGCTATCATGGTTTACCTTCGTCTTTTATTAACAGCATCTATAATTAGTCATAACATATCTTTCAGCTTTCTTAAAACTGAAGATCATCCTAATGATGAATTACCTAGCCATGGTAATAAGAATCCTGTTAATAGTAAACCTGAAAAAAGTTATAGTTTTCTTACTTTTAGAAAAACTATAAATAATAATCAGTATCACCAAGCTTCTACCAATGCTTTTCGTTATCGTGTTATAGGTTTGGGTATTGGCGCGTGTACTTTGTGTATTGGTGGTTATGCAGCGTATCAACAACGCTTACAAACCATTGCAGCTCAAGAGTCTGTCCGCGCCCAAGAAATCAATAATCGTGAAATGACTAGACAAAATGACTTAGAGGAGCTTTCTCAGGGTCTAATGTCTAAAGAAAATTATAATAAAAAATATCCTCCCAATAAGTAATTATTATAAGTTAAATTTATATGATAAAAAAGCTTTTATATTAATTATAAATAACTATAAATCTTTATATTTCCTTCAAGCAACCAGTAACCTACCACCTTTCTTTATATTTTTAAATCGGTGAAGGGCTTTTCCCCCATAAAAGCATAACAAAACTATGTTAGGCATTATTATTTGAAAATATTTACTAATGCGTATATAAAGAATACCTAGGTTTTGTATATAGTACGGCAATAACATACCCAGCCCGTAAGTTTAAACTCTAATACAATTTTGGCATTTATGCTTAATTGTGTTAGTATACAAATAACAACTGGAATCTTTTTAGTATGTTTTATTGTTCCAATGCATATTAGCATTTCTTAGTGTTGAACATTAATGCGTGATGTCCTTATGGTTGGTTTATTAGATATCTCATGCAAATGGAGCTTCCTTTTTTTTCATAGTTGTATATTTACATTTATTTAGAGGTATTTATTATGGATCTTTTTTTTATCCGACGTTTATTGTGGTGCTCGGTGTTATTATCTTATTATTAATGATTTTAACTTCTTTTTGGGATATGTGTTACATGGGGTCAAATGTCTTATCGGGCTGCTACGTGATTACTAATTTGGCTCTACAGTTCCTTTTTTGGTCAAAAAATAGTAAATTGGTATGGAGCGGTTTTTCAGTAGATAATCCAACTTAATAAATTCTTCTCATTACATTATATTTGCCTTTCATATTTTAGCTCTTGTGATGTTACATTTAGCCTTGTTGCATCAAGCCGGTAGTTCAACACCTAATGGCTGGAAAAGAAATATAGATGAAATACTTTTCATCCTTATTATACATAAAAGATTTTTTTAGCGTCATTTTATTTATGCTATAATTATATTTTTTGTTCTTTTATACCCAACAGTTTAGGACATCTGATAATTATATACCTGCAATCCTGATCAAACACTGAACATATTGTACAGAGTGGTATTTTTCACCATTTTATGCATTTTACGATCAATTCCAAATAAATTACTGGCGTTATTGCTTTAGTTGCTAGTATAATTCTCTTTTAATTCTTCCTTTTGTAGATGTCCTCTTATACGTAGTCCATCTATAAGCTTTTATAGCTAAACTTAATATACTTTTTATGCTAATTGTATTGTTCTAGGGTATATGGTCAAAGTCCTCTTGAAGAACCTTTTTGTTTTTAGGGCGTTTAACAACATATTATACTTTAGTTACTTTGGTATAACTTTTTTATAAGTTATATAGATGCTTTTTTGATGGCTTCTCTTCAAAAGAATGTTAATTAAGTCCTATTAACTGCTAGTCTGAAAAAAGAAGATATGAGAGAAGCTTTAGGGTACTTCAAATTATACTAGTATATAGCAAAAAGTTTTGCAGAATTTATCAAAGATTACAAAGAAAGCACTGAACAAAATATTAAAGTAATATTGAAGAAAGTTATAAAGTTTATTATGGTCCAGATCTTTCTTGAAACTTTAAATAAAAAAATATTACTAAACGACTGTTATAGATGAATACGGTAAAAATAAATAGGAACCATATCTACATAATTTTTTAATCCTAAATATAAAATTAGTAGTTTATTGATAAAAAATAATAAAATATTTAATAAGTAAATATAGCTTATAAATAATAAATTCATATCCATTACAACGCTAAATTGGACGCTATTAGTATAATTTTCTAAAAATATGCACTATAGAAAGAGAAGAAAAAAAGAAGAATTTGAAGAATTTCACAATTTAGATTTCTATAGTGGCAGAAGGCCACTGCAGCTGATGTTATTCGTATTTTATAGATCTCAGATTTAAAGATATGGACTTTGTTTTATTTCCTATAGTGGACGTAGGCCACTGCTGTTATTGCATTTATATCTATAGCGGACGTAGGCCGCTGCGCTTATTTGTTATTTATGTAATATTAAAATAAATATACGTCCATGATATTAAATATAGCGTTAGTATAAAAAGAGTAATGCTATGTTCACTTTTATTAAAGGAATTATTTAGACTTTGGATATAATTTGATATTGTAGTATAAATTTCCCAATGATCTACGATAACATCAAATTTGTCATTTAATTCCAAAATTGTTAAAGCATCTGGAATATTGGGCACAAATTCTACGGGAGTTACCTCAAATCCTTTATTAATTTTCTTAAAAACTATATGATGTGCAAGATAATTAATATACTTTTTAGAAAAATCTTCCGCAATATAAAGATAACTATGAAATATTATGGGTATTACTGGCAAAAACATAAAGTAATAAATTAAATTAAATTTTTCATAACAAATGACATCAATAAAAAATAACAAAGCAAATATGATTTTTGGCACAAATACAAATATTGTTTTTAACATTTTAGGATAAAAACAATAGACTGCTAAATATGAAAAAGGTTTCTCTATAATTGGTCTAAAAGAAAATTTATTTGATATTCTTTCATATAAATATTTTGGAGAATGTAAATACTCTTGTAACTTTATAATTGGATACATTTTTAAGATATAGTTTAAAAATGTATTTTGTTCATTAATAGCAGACTTTTGTTTTAATTTAATTATACATATTATTATTCTAATTAATAATAGTATAATTATTGCTAACATTATTACGTGATTTATCGGCAATTCTGAAATTTCAATAGGAAGACGCTTCCGGATAATTCTATTCCAGAAAAGGAATATTATTATTAAAATTGCTAATGTTATTTTTGCGATATTATTTATCATAGAATTTTTCAAAAGTTTGATAATCATCTGTTAGTTTTTTAGTACCCTCAACATGTACAGTGTCTTCTGTTAAGTCACTTAAAGGTCTTTTATCGTAATATACCATATATTGTTCTTTAGGTTGATTATTGAAATCAGTATTTGCGATACGCCTAACGTGTTTTCCAGGAACGCTATCGCTATGTGTAGCATGTCCTACAACACGTGTTTCTACAATCACTCCACAAATATTACTACACGTTATATTTATGCAGCCAGGTTTGTCACATACTGTTTTTGTAACTGGGAAATGTTGCGATGGTGTTTGTTTCCCAGTCTTATTTGTTTTTGTAAATATTGGATTTTCTTGATTTTCTTCATGATTCGTTTTCATTACTGATGGTTTATGTACACTATGTTTTGCATATGGTCTTATACTTTGTAAATCGTTTGCTATTTTTGGTCTTAGAGCCTTTTTTATATTATTACTATATCGACTCCACATGTCTCGAGATACTGTTTTATTTATATTTGATGTCTTACACATTCGAGTTTTATGATGAATATTATAAAAATTAAGAGATAACATAATTAATATAAATTAAAATAAGAACCAGCCACCCGCCACCTCCCTCATCTTGTAAAAGACTACTCTTCTTATCTTATTATTCATTAGTGGACCAAAGGGCCACTGTAGCTATGGTTTTATTTTATTCTTTATTGCGGACATAGGCCGCTGCTGCTACTGCTCTATTCGTTTTATATACTTGTTTTTTAATGTATTTAATGATTTTCATCTTTACTAAAGTAATACAAAGTATGTCTATATATTTGCAATTGCAATTTAGATACATGTGGTTGTTGAAGATAAGAGTCTTGTATTTCTTGCATAATAACTTCTCTAAGCTCACGATGCAAGTCACCTTTAGAACTGTGATAAGCTCGCCAATAATCAGGATTATTATGATATGTTTTTACTGTATCAGATATTATTTTTTCCATAATACTATCAGGTAACTCGTGTACACTATAATAATTTTGATATATACTAGTTTTAGTTACTACATCTTGTATTAACATATGCAGTAAGTCAGGAAGATTAGTAGGTTGAGGTAATATACATGGATTCTTTAAATCCATAGATATTTTATAGTTGGGTATTGTGATTTCTAGAATCGTAGGAGGAGTACTAAAACCGTTATTCATTAATCTTATATTTCTCATTTCAAAATCTGTAAATCCCAGGCTTTGTCTTTCTTTTTCTATACGTAGAAAATCTGCTATCGTATTAAATATTAGCTCATTTTCTTTTTCAATATTTATTATTGCCATGTTTTCTAAAATATTATATACTATATTTTTGTCAAATATTAATATAGCATCATAAAATTGATTACTCATTATTTCTGTATTTTCTACTTTGTCGATAAACGTACCATGTATATTTTCTAAAGTATATAATGCTGTTCTTAGAAACGTCATACTTAGCGGTTCATATTTATCCAATATTAGTGGAGTATTATCTAGAATTTGGCTATCTATGTGTTCTTTAAAATTTTCATAAGTTTTATAATTATTATATAAGACATCATGTTCATTTTCTATATGTTGTACAGGAGGTGTACATTCTGCTATATTTGTTGAAAATATTATATTTAATATTAAAACTAGAATACTGTAAATTATTATACTTAATATCTTCTCATATCTATAATATATTATTTTACTAGTCAACAACAGGTAAGTCATCATCATTGAAAGGCTTGTTAATTGTAATTTTTTCTGTAACGGAATTTACAACTTTATTTTCATTAGTAGCAGTAGTAGTTTGCGGACGATATATTGGGGTAGTATTTCTACTGATGGGTAAAGGTTTGTGTATATAACGCATACTTTGCAGAAGCATTTGATTTATTCTTTCTTGTTCTGCATTTATTACAGGTTTGTTAGCAAATTCTTCGGTTAATTTATATTTTGTTTCATCTGTTAGTTTTGTAATACTTTGTGTTTTAGATATTTTAGATTTAGCTTGTGGAATTACTGTTAAAGCTTTCTCATTGTTATATCGCATAATCTCTGGTAAACGTCGGGTTATAGCAGCAATACTATAATCTTTTTTCTGGATGTAATCTTCGTATTCTCTAAAATTATAATCTACTTTATCACTATCAATTTGGTTTGTGCCTGGAAATTTGCCAGTTTGCTTTAGTTTTTCTACATAATTATCTAAAGAATCCCTATCATTACTTAGAGGTAGTGCATGTTGTGCATAGTATGTACTTTTGTCATGTATCCATTGACTGATTTGGTCTATTAAGACACCATGACGTTTACTTTGTAATATACGTTGATCTTTTAATTTCGCTATATTAATTTCTTCATCATCTGTTAATATTTTTAATTGATTTTGAGCATTTGTAATAATATTTTCAACCTGTTGTACTTTTTGTATACGTTCTGTTAATTGTTCAATATCTTTGTAATTCAACGTAGTCTTTCTATCTATTATAGCTAAAGTATCCAGTTGATGTTTTTGACTATCTATTTGTGATATATAATTTGTTTTCTTCTGTGAGATTTCTTGTAAATTATCCGTTAAGGTAACAATTGTGTGCTCTATCTTTTTAAGGTCTTCCAAATATGTTACTAGTTTTTTTGATATTCCTACATCTTCAATATACAATTTATTTAGTTCGCCTTTTATTACTGCTATATCTTTCTCTGATTTTTCTACTGTTTTTTGTAACCGATCCCGTTCTTGTTTCAGAGCTTGTGATTCACTATGACTCAAATATTTATATTTTTGTACATATTGTTTATGAGATTCTTCCATTGTATTTTCGTTATATATTAATCTATTAGAAAGTGCTAAAGCCTCATTTTCTACAACAGATTTTGCTTTATTAACTAAATCTAATTCTTCTTTAAGAATTTTATTTTTCTCCATTAACTTTTTGATTTCTAAAGCATCGCTATTATGTTGTGTTATTAGAGTGTTCATTTCTTTTGTTACACCGTCATATTTTGATTCTATTTCTTGTTTAGCAAGTGTAAGTGTCATATTTTCTTTTTTTGCAGTATCTATTGTATATTCTGTCTCATCTTTATATGTTTTAAGTTCAGCATTTTTCTGCTCAGCTACTTCTTTTAATTGTATTTGATGTTGGCTAAGCTGTTGGTTAAGCTTCTCCTTGAACATTGCCAGTTCTTTTTGACTGTCTGCGTATAGTTTTTCATATGATATTTCAGGCGTTTCAGGAATTTTAGGTATTTCAACATGTTCAACTATTGGAGGAGTTTTTATTTCTGCTTTGATATTTTGTATCGATTTATACAGATAATATGGAGATAATAAAAATTTCTTTAAGTATATTAACATCTTGTTATTAATTATATAAAGATAAACGCCCGCCACCTCCCTCATCTTGTAAAAGACTACTCCTCTTATTAGTGATACTTGTTAAAAAAAATACTAATCGATATATTAAGATTGCAGCATCCTATCAATAGTAGCGTAAAAAGTGTTTACGCCTATATGACGATGTTTAATGATTGATAAGTCGTCCATATTACTTGCATGTAGCCCGTTATAAGTTGTTATGGATGAACGTAAACACAAAAGAGTCTGAAAAGACTCCTCATCATATAAATTAATATTTGCTGTAACTTTATCAAGATATTTACTATGTGTAAAGTTAGGATCTAATAATTGGTCTTTGCTTGTTGCCCAAGATTTTTCAGGCATTATTTTAGACCAATAAGACATACTTTTGTCAAATATTTCTGCTTTACTGCTACAAGTTGCTAAGACGGCTTTATAATCATTAAATTGTTTTTGTATTTGGCTAGCAGTAAATTCATGCGGCATTGGAATATTTGAGGGTATTATTTTAGGACGAAGTTTGTAATTAACAGTATCTATTTGTTTTTTCTGATGAATATAATCATAAGCTTCCTTATGATTATTGAATTTAGTCGTAATGTTCTCTTTAATAAATGTTACAGTATCTTTACCATCTGCCCCAAATGTTACTATACGGTTTTCATCTACGTATACTTTTATTTCAAAACCCGTTTTTCCATACATTGTATCAATACGTGAGTATAAATCAGGTGGTGTATATGGTTCTCTTAGTTTTACATATTCTATAGTTATTTCGGGTTCCGCACAATAAGCTACATCTAATAGTATTACTCTTATTATAAACACTAATATTATGTTCATTATCAAATATTTTAATGGATTTTGCACTATATGTACTAATGTAATAAAGATTTTGAAATATATATGAAAAATATAGTTTTTCATAGTTATTTAGACTTAATTATAAAGTGCACTTACTGCTACTAGAGTTACCCCTAATATTGCTAAAACTATAAATTGGCTTTTATGCGATACAGTAATATTTGAATTACTTTTCATTTCTTCTATTATATTTATTTCAGTTAATATTTTAGTTCTTTCAATGTGAAATTGTGTTGTCATTAGTTGTGTAGTTATTTGTTCTACCGGTTTAGTCATAAGTTCTATTTTCGTTTTCATCGCGGCTAGGTAATTCACAAGTATTTCATGGTACTGCGCTTCTAACATAGGATATATTTGTGTATACGCTGGTATGTTTAATGCTATCTGTTTAAACTTTTGTTGGTTCTCAACAAATTTTATCATTAAGTCTATACTGGGTATTTCGTTACTATCATATGAATATTGAGAAAATGCTTTTAATACTGTTGTAATATACGTAGGATCTAAAATATCCAATGTTGGGGTTGGGGCCATTGCAAGGGCTGTAATTATAAATATGCTAAAAATTATTATACCAGCTAACATTATTATTTACGAAAAATGAAACGTGCTAACTTAAACGCAGCAAATATTGTTGTACAAGTTCCTACACCAAAAATTATAGTAGTAGGTGCTAATGGAGTATCAGCTACAGCTTTTATAGTTTCTGTGATATTAAGTTTTGGGATACTTATGTTAAGATCAGTGGTAGCATTTTTACTAGCAGAGGATTTAAACATAGCTTCACCTAAATCTGCTAATAGTCCGATAAAATTAGGCATTGCTTTATACTTGTACATTTGGAATAAGAAGAATCCCAAAGTTATCATAGATGCGGATACCGTAAACCATTTCTTCTTCCAGAAAGGTTGTGTAACTTTGTTATAATCATCCATTAATTTATCACTATCAACAATAAGTTTTTGCCACTCGACTCGTAATTGATCAGATTTCTTAATTTCGAGATTTAACTTCTGATCACATATTTCCATACTTGTGACGATGCCACGCAACATACGATCAAGCATTTCTGCTTCTTTAGTATGGAATTTATAACCTTCTAATGGCATTGCGATATCAGTGGAGAACTTATTATCCGTAGTTTCGTTTCCTACTGTATTTTGATTACTTATTCTTTCATCTGGATTTTCATTTTCATATAGTGGTCTAGTTTTAACAGATCCTTTTAAATAGTTTGTTATTGTATCGGACCATCCCGTAATTCTACTTGAGATTGATATTGGTTCTGGAATCTGAGTATCATCAAGTAAAGGTGGTATACTTGTTGATTTTCCATAACGAGGTGCATAGCGATCATATTGTATTTCTTCTTGTTCAGCATTAGGTTTTAATTGACGGTTTCTATTTTCTAAGTCTGCTGCCATTTCTGTCAATATTGGATTTTCATTGTTTGATGATACCTGTTTAGTTTTTGCTTGCTGTGCCTCCATGAAGCGTTTGTGCACTAAGTTTAAAGTTATTATCTTACATAATTTTGTCATTTTTTTGTAATCTGTTCTAAAATTAGATCAATTTTGGTATCCTGTGCATCAACTCTTTCATTTAAAATGATCAGTCCCGTAGTACTTCTCGCAATGCCCAGAGCATGTTCTTTAGCTAGTGCTGTCAAGTTAATTAGTTGTGTTGTTACATTTGATGATATTTTATTTATATTTTGGAATCCTGATATTATATCTTTAATTGTGGGTCCCCAATCTGTTACTAATTCATTTGCAATTGCAGATCCAACGAATATTGTTATCACACCACATACAACATAAATTACATGTTTTCCAGATATTTGAAAATAAGGGATACTTTGTTTGTGAAATTCAGCTACTAAATCTAAAATTAATGCTTGAGCATATTGTTTTATTTGTGATGGTAAGTTTAAATTTTCTAATACTTTATGATATGCTATCATATCTCCATTTAATTTGGACACAAGATATGTATGTAGTTTTATTACTCCTAAATATTTCTCGGTGATTATTCTATTACATTCTGTGGTAAAAATATCATATTTCTGCTCAATAGATAAAACATGTGATACTTTAAATAAACGGAAATTTGTTACTTCGGTTACACTATTTGTTGCTATACCTTTAATAGCAGTAATTAATATACTCATTATACCGAATAAACTTGATATTATATGTAACTTTGTACTTTCTGATATTAATATCGATCCTAAAATGATAGTTAGTGGTATTACTAAAATATAAGTTCCTATACTGGATAATAAATTATTTATTTTTACAATATACGTGGGCATTAGCGAATCAAATAATGACCAAGACACATGATAATCTTTTGCATTTATAATGTAATATACACAAAAAATAATTGCTACTGCTTTACTTATAAAAAGTATAATGCTGCGTAATTTTAACATTTTTTCGAAGATATTCATTTTCTTTTTGGTTTTGTCAATAATATCAAATTAATTGTATTTAGATCTAATGCTTTTCTAATATCTTCATTAATTATTTCATCGTCAGTTAGTGCTATTTGGGTCAATGCATCATTTATTTTTGCTAAATTATCTAATAATATTTCAAGATTGCGTATAATATTACGATGTTCTTTACTGTGACGAAAATCGATATTTGCAAGAAGTATATTTTGTATGTTTTGTTGATGCTCATAATCACTAAGTATTTTTGTTTTTTGCTGAAGTAATAAGTCTTTAATATACAGATTTCTTATTCCTTGAAGCAATAGTTCATTATTAAATTTTAATGTTATTTTTGGTTGCTGTTGTTTATATACTTTTTTAAAATATTCGTTCTCTAAAAGAATAACTTTTAATTTCTCATAATAAATGTTAAATTTTGTAAGAAGGATTTTCATGTTTATTAGAATAAAATTATTTTAATAATACTTAAAGTAATTATACCTTGGATTACTTGTATTGTATATCTATTTTCAGGTGGTTCTATATTTAATAATTCATAGGCATATTGTGTGATTTCATTTGGTGTTTTATATTTAAACAATTCCCAATTAGTATTGGCTAATGTTTTAGATACTTGATCTGTAATCCATTTAAGGAGTTCTGGTTTGATATAAATATCAGGAAGACTGTGGTGTATTATTGATTCTAGTTGCATCAATAAATAATATTGTTTCGTTTCTAAGGGTATTGGGTGATATATTGTCATTAACCATAAATTTGTATAATCCTCGAAGCATAACAGATTTCCCGTTATTTTTATCCCTATGGTTAACATTAATAAGGCTACAGGATATAATATTATTCTTTTTATTCTATTGTTTTTCCATATACTTATTATACATGCTATTAATATTATATAATAACCTGTCAATAATATTAGTTTTGGTGTATGGTTCATTATAGTTAATGTATATTCTGAAATGATATTATTGGGATTACTATTTAGACTCCAAGAATCTAGATTGTTTTTGATATAAATTAACATCAACATTCCTGCTGTAATTATTATGTTTGTCATCGTTTAATTTTAAGTAATTTAATGAGTAAGTGTTCTAAATTATTTTCTGGTATTACTTTGACCCATTCTGTTTCTTCTATAGTTGATAATTTTAGTATAAATTTACGGAAATCCTCATTTGTTATTTCTTTTATAGCAATTCGTTGTTGTTTACCTTTTGCGATTAAATATTCTGAAATACTTGTATATTTTTGTTTTTCTTTTGCAAATAATTTAAATAATAGGTCTTTAACTATTGATAATTCTAGTGGTTCAGGTATTTTGTGTTGTGTTTCATTTATTACATACATATAATATGTTGCAAATATTTCTGTAATAGTAGAAGGTATGGTATTCTCTGTTTTCACAGTTAAAGCAGATGTTGTATTTGAAATAGACTTTTTGATTAGTGATTTCTTTTTTGTTTTTGATATTTGCTTTTCCTTTATTAGCGTTAATTTATCGTTCTTTATTTTAGGTAATTTCTGTATTGTAATGGGTAATATCTTCTTTCCTTTTGGTGTACTTTTGTTATTTAATTCTTTAGCTCTTGGCAGCTGTTTCGTAATTGATTTCTTTTTAATGACCGTTATTTTCTTAATCATGATTCACAAATATAAATAATATTTAAAATAGCGTAGGTCCATAATGAACAAAATATTATAGATAGTATACTTTGTAATAATATGAAATAGTACCAGTTTTTAATTTCATGTATATTGGAAATCATACTTAACATTTCGAAGTTAGTTTTACAGTTTTCTAATATATTATTTTTAATCTTGGAACATATATTTGGATTTATTGCTACTATTTCGTAATAAAGATTATTGTGGGTTATCGATACATCTTTTGATTCTAAAATATTTAGAGTTTTGATACTGTGCTCATGTAAAAGAGATAATAAGCTGTTTACTGCTAAAGGTATAATTAACAAATATAACATCTTGTAAAATACAAATATATGATGTAAATAAAAGACATCTATACTCAAGCTGAGAACAATGAAAATGCGAGCATATAAGAATATATATAACGTTATCGTGATACTTAATTTATCATATTTGAATATTGATAAAAGAGGTTTCTTACAAATATCTAATATACTTATTATTAATGAACTTTTAAGTAACTCTCTTTGAAATGCTAACAATGGTTGTGTGTAATATTTAGTTATATATTTCATTGTCATTTTATATAGTATAGTATTTGTGTTTCTGTGAAGTAATTTATCAAGCAATACTTTTATCTCCAATAAACTGCCTAATATTATAAAATATATAATATACAGTTGCCACAAAGTTATCGTTTCATCTAATCTATAAGGTAATCGTTCTATAATTAATAAACGTGTTATTACCCAAAGTACTATTAATATTCCTAAATGATACATATTTTCAATTACGTAAGAAATGATAACTTGTTGTTAATATATTAATAACATCTCCTACTAGTTTGTCTAATTCTGGAATTAGCTTTCGCAGTATGTGTAATTTGTCATAGCTTACACGTACTATACTTTGTAGTAATACTGCATGTTGGGCACTTACTGTAAAACAATCATGATTAAACCAATATCGTATTTCAGGAATACCTTTTATTCTACATTGTGCATTGATTTTTTCTATATTGTGTATTACATCATGTATTACAAATGCATCACAGCTATGTACGAACACTGATGCAAAAGCTGTCGTCATTGCATCCAAATCTGCATTACCATGTTCAAATATTGCAAATCTGATAGTTTTCTTGTTATTAATTTGTATTCTATTACGGGAAAAGGTTTTAATATTATGTTTAGCAAATGTCCATGTTATATATGGTGTTGCCATTTTTATTGGTATATTTTTGTTATTTACTTGAGTTTCTACGAATTCTCGCATTATTCTACCAAACTTTGTAACTGCACTAAGATTTTGAGATATATGAGGTTCCAATAACTCGTAAATTAATTCACATAGTTTACGTAGCTCAAAAGTATGAATAAATGCTTTACCTTGATTCTGTAATGTTTCTACAAGATATTCTAAAATACTGTCTACGCCGGTGCGTTTACCGGCGTTATAGCCCTTTGTCATTATTAGTTTCTTTGTAATATTTCTATTTATTAATATTTCTTTGGATACTAAATCTAGTAATTTACCAGCTGCTAGATATTCTTTTATCATAAATACTATTTTGGCATCATTATCGATGGCTGGTTCTTGTAAATTACCAACATTAATCAGTGGAAATCGGAATGCACGCAAATCTTTTAATACTTGAAGATCCTCGTTTATTTTCTTTGATAATGTAACTTTAGTCTTTTTAAATATTTCCCATGCTGTTTTCTGTGTTATCAGTTCATATATTATTTTTTGATTTTCTGTTCCGTCTTTATATTCTTCCATTAATGGTTTTATTTTTGTTATTAACATATTTTCTGCTTGTGCTAAATCTTTTTCCAGTAATTTAGCGTGTTGAGTGTATACATCATTATATTTATTTCCAATTATATTTGATTGTTCACAAGTTCGAGGATCATTTTGCAATTTGCCGATAATTTGTATAGCAGAGGAAGTAGCATCTTGTTTTTGATAACTTGTAGTGAAAAAAGAGTGATCAAGAAATCTTTCAAGTAAATTATATGCTATCCATATTTCTTTTGGCTTTTTTATATGTGTACTGATCCAGATTAACTTTTCTTCAAGTATATTTATAGAGGTATATTCTTTAAACTTTTCTGCACTTTCAAATGTAAATAGTGATAATAGTTGTTTTAGATATAAGTTTTTATTGTGTAGTTGATAGTCCTTTAAATTATTTCCTACTTTGGAAGGTATTTTTATTTCAGGTATTGCCTCTTTTACTATTGATATAAATTCAGAATACATAGTTTCTGTTAACTCTACTTGTGGATAAAAATCTAGTAAACTACAAGCTAATTTATGTCCTTGTGCCTGTAAGAAAAAGACATCTGAAAATAATCTACCTGATGATGTAGGAGATTTCTCGATATAGAAATATGCAAAATGACTAAAGAAATTTGCCTCATTTAATAAACCCTTGATTACGAATTTATATGCAGTAATTTTGTTATATATATTATTAAATGATGAATGATTTATTACTTTACTTTTAAGCTTGTTTAAATCTGCTACATGAAATGATAATCCATAGTCTATTATTGTTTCTAATATTGCTAAATCGTGTTGATTATTTTCTTTGATTATAGGTTCTAAATCTATAAAATATGTTGCTTTAAAAAAATGTTTTATTAACTCATTGTCTAATTTATTATTTGGTATTGATAATGCTTTATTATATAATTCTAATATATCTTTAAATACGCATTCGTTTACAATATGAGGTACTTCATTATAGGCTTTTATTATAGCGTCAAATGTTTCAGTTCTTATTATATTATTATTATTGTTTGGATTAAAAAATATATTTGATTTTCTTTTAGTTGTTGTTATTATATTTTGTGTTTCATTTTCTTCTATTACTAAGTAATCGGGTCTTGGTATTTTAGTTATCTTTGGTCTATTATATGATAAAGGTGTAGTTAATATTTCATTTAACATATTATGTTTTATTTTTATGTGTGGTACATTTTGTTTTTCACTTGACAAATTGATGTATGTAATTTCTACTACGTCTTGTTTTTCTAATTCGTGTATCAAATACATCCCTAAAATTTGTGCAGTACTTTGTAATAATTTTTGGTTTTCTTCTATAGAGAAATCTTTGTATTTCTTTAATTCTAATATTTTGTTTTCTTTCGCATATAGCATTATATACGACATTACTATTTGAAGTAATTCAGGTTTATCTGAATCTTGCATTTTATTATATTCATTGATAAATTTTAAGATTGCAGCATTGGTGATACGTTCATGTGTTTTTACTTTTTTATATTTACTGGTACTTATTATTTTTTCTTTATTTTTATCATTATATAATATTTCTTTATATACATATGTTTCTATTATTAAATTTCCTATATTTATTGCTGTCGTATTCAATAGATATTTTATGTCATTTAAATTTAATTCTTGCTCCTTCTGATATCTTCTCGATATATATTTTGTATATGTTTGTGTAAATACTTTTATTGCTAATTGGGTAGCGACATGTGGACTTATCGCTTTTATTATAGGATGTAACATTTCTGTTTTCTCCAACGACTGTTTTATCTTGAACATTATTTGCTTTAATTTTAGTTTATCTTTTTCTAATACTTTACTCACTATATCAGGTGATGTCAAATCTCCTACAATATTATCTATATGTAAACATATCTCTTCTGTTAATGGATATGCTAAATTTTCATCTATAAAATATTGCTGCATACTTTCAACTTTGATATCTTTTTTAGCTATAGGTTTTATTTCTTTTGATAGTATATATTTTCTTAAGTCATCGATTTCTGCATTACTTTTTGATAATAAAGTTTCTATCGTAGATTTTGCATCTACCTCTGCTATATATTCTGGATTATCAAATGGTAACTCATCGTATAGATCGTCAGTTATCGTCCAGTTTGTAGAAGATGGTATACTTTGGTTATTTTCACTTTTATCAACCTCAAGGTCATCTACAAGATCAGGAGTTATTGATAGATTGGTCAAATTATATTCACTAAATGCTATATCTTTATTTTTAAGATTTGTATTTTCTGTAGGTTTAGGATTTAATGTTTGCTCTAGAATATTATCATTATCCTTCGTTGCATTGTCATGTTTTGTATTTTCTACTTTGTCAACTTCTGTATTCACTACCTCAGCAGTTGTATTATCTTTTGAATCTTTATGGTTATTATTTACATTATCTTGGTTTTGTCTACTTTGATCCTTTTCATCAGCAGTTTTATTATCAGGCTTTGCATGTAGTTTTAGGAAGTCTAATATCATTTATTAATTCTAATAAATTCTCAATCATATCATTAGTTACTTCTTTAGGGTATGCTGCTCGTAGTATATCATAATATAATTGATATGTTATAATTGTGCAAGGTCCGATTTCTGTTACTAATGTTGTTATCTTTTCTGCATCCTCTGACTTTAACTTTATATTATTTGCTGTTATTTTTACTATATTAGTGTATTCTGAATCAAATATTCTTTTTCCTTGTATAAAATTTTTTGATAAGTGGCTTATAATGTTTCTATTCATCTTTTTGGTATTGTTATCTCTATTATATATTTTTTATTATCAAAGTTACTTTTTACGCTAATCCTATATTTTCTCTTCTTTAATTTTATTACTTTATTTAATATTTCTTGTGATATTGGATTTATTATTTTGTCTAAGTCTACTTTTATATTATGATCAGCATTCTTTTTTACAATATAGTCTTGTTTTCTTTTTGCTGGGTTTATTTTTTGTTTTTTATTTGGCATCTTTAATGCTTCATGATTATGCGGGTTTTCTAGGAAGTTTTTTAATAGTTCAGATGTCATTAGTAATTTAATTAACCAGAAATTATATTAGTAGTAAATGCTACGATTACTACTGTAGCTAACAAACAAGCTAGCATTGTATTATGATATTGTATACTTGTGGTTGTAGGAGTAGGAGTCGTTGGTATATCTTTGCGGATTGAATCTACGTGATCTAATAACATAACTTTTGTTTGTTTAAATTCTGCAATTGCTGTTGTTTCTGATACTGGTTGATTGGTTACATCAAATATTTGGTTTAAATTAGCATTTGTTTTTATACTTGCTGTCATATCTACTAAATATACTTGGTATTTTTCATCTAATTGAGGTATTACTGTATCAAATGAATTTAGTATTGATATTGCTACGTCTGCACTAAGGTTACTTGCAAACGTTATTGATTCTAAAATCTTAAGGGTATTCTTTGAGTCATAACATATTTTTGCATAGCTATCTAAACCTACTGTCATTTGTGCTATATCTATTGTTGTTGTTATATTTTGAGCCGTAATGGTTGCATCAGGTGGTATATTAGACGTTATAAATACTATTGCTATAAATACGATTCCTATTAAATAAATCATGGTTACAGTTATAAAGATTTTAATAAATAAAAATGCAACAAGGAAAAGAATTTTTATAAACACTTGTTACGGTGGATTAACGTTAATTAATCGCGTTTATTATTATTATTTAGGTATACCTTTTAGATGTTCAACCACAGCTGTAGTTAAACTGGTATTTGTATTTTGAAGATAATCTAGTAAAATAGAATATGTAGTTTTAGATATGGGTTTACCAAAGAAATCACTAATCTTTTTATTGATAGTTATAGAGATTGGTAAAGTCATAAAAACATTGTGTGGAGTTTTATATTTTTCAGATATAAATGCTAAAATACGTAGAATATCATAGATTTCATCAAGATATACTGCAATCTGATACGCTTGCTCTGCAGAAAATAATGGATGGCGATACTTTTCATCCTCCTTAGGACCTAGAATATGTACACGTAATAATTGCAAAAATAAATGATGATCTAAAGGTTTAGATGGGATACTAGAAAGAACTATACTACATATAAGAGAGTCTTTACTTATTTTGGCTAAGGTTGGATCAGATACTTCCATTGTATGTGCTATTAACGTTAAATACTGTTTATACACGGAATACGCGGATTTAAATCCATCAACCCAATGATGATTATGGTCATGCAATAAGTCAGATAACTGAGCTATGTTTTTGTATTTATCTTGAGCGATTATGTTTGTTTTTTCGGGTGAGGTACTTAAACTATATTCCGTTGCTGCAGATAAAAATTCCCCTATTGTTTCTATGGATATCGATTCTAAACATTTCAATATTTTCTCTATATTATAGGTGGCATGGAAGCCCTTTAATAGATATTTTTGTAGTTCTATGGTACTTACTTTGGTTTGTGCTTGAGGTAATAAACCATGTATTAAATTCAAAAGATTACAACGTATTATATAAAGATTACTTTTTGCAAGATGCATTTTTGATTGATTTGAAAATGCGTATATACTTAGTATTTTCTCTAATTTGTCATTTAAGGAATAAATATTTGTTAATAGAGCTATATGATTTGGAACTTCACCGATATCTACGTGGATGCCCAAATTTGTTACAAATGCTTTTAGGTCTACTTGTATATTTGCATTTGTTTTGTGTAGTAAGTCTTGTATATCACCTTTTATCAGGTTATATTCCTTTTTACTTGTTAGTTGAAATTTACTTTGTTGTTGATGCATGTTCAATACATCCTTACTTTGATCCTGAGAGATCCGCTTTTTATTGGTTTTTTTATTTTGTTCATTATCGATAAATTTGTTCATGGAAATAAAGAGTTAAAATTTTTAGTAAAAGATAATTAAAAAGGATATTAGATTCTAAATATACTTCGAAGGAAAAGGAAAACACTTCGGCTTAGGGTACTTATTATTTCCACCTGTTTTAACCTTTAAATCTTTGGTCTTAAATCCTGTCTCAGTTGCCAATATAGGATATTAATTCTTTATTATAAAGTTATCCTTGCTATACATTGGAATTACAAATAGTGTAAACTATTTAACCATATTTATATGCTTTCGAATTTAGACTTTTACATCTCGGCTATCATCATCAGTATCGTGGAGCCACCCACCATAGAGCGATCTCCATCTATAGGATAAACTTATAAACTGGTCTTACGTCCCTACAGCTGCCACATGCCAGATTAAGGTCTTGGTCGGACCTATAATTACTTTATATATAATATATTGTTTGGTCTTAAATCCTAGTTTAACGTCATGTTGAACGTGTGATTACTTTTTAACCACACCACCTTCCTCCGCTAGTTTAGTGTCATAGTCGGACATATATTACAAATCAATGTAATTTTACTATTTATCAAATAAAATATCAGGTAGATTAAAAGTATCTTGATAGTTACATATATAACTAATTACATAATCTCGATATAATTTATGAACATCATTCACAAAATTGGGGAGTTCTTTTTCTGTTAAAGGTTTATTTTCTTCTTTTTTGTATTGGTATGCTGACATATAAAATATCATAAGATTATTCTCTATTGTGATATTGTTAAGGTTTTTTACAACTAATTCCCTTGTGAATCTATTTAAGTCACTTGTATCCATATTTTGTAATTTGTTTGTGATATGCTCATCGCTTAATATACTCGTTGAATAATATTTTTGTCCTATAGACTTTGACATATTAGAATTTACAGTTTTTAAAGGATTAAGGAATAACATGGTAAAATTATCAATAGTTTTGAAAGTGGTCTTACATCCTTTTTCAGTTGCCACATATTATATACTAGTTTTAATGTCTTACTAAAAACTCTGCATTTTTCCTTTTTAAAAGGCTTATCATAGATTTTGTAAAGAATTTAGCTTCTTTATTTTTGAAGCTTAAATATGAAATTAACTGCTCTTTATCATCTAAAAGAGTTATTAATTCAGGAAGATATTTGGGATGAGTTTCTGCTATCGGTAACCATATATTTTCTATTATCCATATTTTGTCAAAAGTACCTAAAGGGTTCCACCAATCAAAATAACGGGATCTATAGTTGTAAAAGAGGCTATAATTTGCAAACGTATAAAATATAAATTTAAAAATATTTTTATAAGAAAAATTAAGTACGATGGTACTTTTCATCAATATTTAAGAAATATCGAAAAACTAAACAATTTCGATCTTCACACCGCATTTTGAAGGAGTCCTTTTAAAAAAGTATCTGTTTTGCGTTGGAATAGTAAAACCAAGAAACCTAATTCCGCAAACGCAAAATTACTAAAGTATGTTAACTAATGGGGCTATTTAATAGCTTATATTCCAGGTTTTGGTATAAATTAGTAAAAAACAATGAAGTACTTGTAGAGGTGGACGTGTTCCCGATTTCCAGGTGTACGTTATCATATATGCGTTACAAAAAAGATTTTACACAACCTGAAACATTTCTCGTGTTCATCGTGTAGCAAATATGGTATAAGAATCCTCATCATGTTTTGATCATTTAAATCGTGTTTAACAAACAAAGTAATCGTCGTAAACAATTAAGATGTTAAACAAGTTACAGAAGAACAAATAAATAACGTTGTAATTATCTTAAAAATTTCTTTATTAAAATAAAATCATGAGACTCTTCCTCAAAGTTTTTTATCATAGATGACAGAAGATTTTTGGACAATTTATTGGTTTATACAAAAATGGGTAATAAACAACGAGCTTATCATGTTTTCTTAGCTAGTAACTAAATTAAAACTCGGTATTGTGGATCATCAATATTCCAAAATATCCTTTAAATACTTAGGAGAAAAAAGCCCTATCAAGCTATGTATAAGAGTTTAATAATTTAAAACCTGGTTTTTAATTAGACGTCATATAAGTCGGGAAGGCCTTATAGTTTACCAGTTCCTATAGTGAAAAACATGCACTTTTTTAGCTATCAATGGTTACGTAAAACATTTTAAAAAATAATAAAAATGACCTTTCTTTTCTTCTTTATTAGCTCACGAAATAGCGCTTTATTACATATGAAGGATGAGTCGAGATTTTTTAAAAGTTATATTAATATGCTTTAGACCAAGACCTTTTAGTAGATTTATAAAAGAAAACGATCTTCTATAATAAATCTAAAAAAACACGTGTGCTAAACGTTTATTAAAAATACAAGCTAGCGTACGTGTACTATAAAAGCTAAGAAATATGACTTAGAGGTACTATTCGTAAAATCAACATTGTGATCTAAGAGCTTCTTTATCAAAAAAAGTAAAAAAGAAAAAATCGAAACCAGTAAAAAAACAAAGAAACACTTTTAAACTTTCTTAAAAAAATGAACACCATATTTCTTATGCATATATTATGGATTTTCTAGTATTTGAAATCAATAACAAAAATAGTAATTTAAGATCAAGAATTAAACATTAACTTGTCATTTAAAAAGTAAAGGTGGTGTTTAAATGGATCTATAATACTCCTCGTGTGGTGATTATTTAAAACGTACGTACGACATATTGATTTAAACGTCTAATACTTCAGAATATAAAGGAATAGTTTACATCCTATGTATGATCTAATCGATCTGCAAATATAGTCTTGTTTGTTATCTATTGGTTTTTTCATTTTCATATTACAACATCTAAACTCAATATGGTAACATTGTGCTAATAATACAACAATACAACAACCTTTGGGGATTCGTCATCTTAATTAACATACCATCAGGAGGTTAATTCATAAATACAAGGAAAATTACGAGATCTGCGGATGTTCTACTATTTGGTTCGTAAAGATTTTGATAAGCTTTATTAAAACTAAATCCGGAGAACTTGGTTTTTTCATACTTTGTATTAGCATCCTAGGAACTATGGTAATGAAAATCATTTCTTACGTAATATAAACATGCTGGTACTATAAGACACTTGGATTCCGACCTCGAACAAGGCCCTCCTCAATGAATCCTGTGATCATCCAATGGGTGGCCGTACTAGAGGTGGCAAGCTAAGAATAGAGGGGAGTACTTTCTAAAAATCGTAGAACGTTAAAGTTATCAATCCTATGATACTTATACAAAACGTCAATTAAAATTATTACGTTATGAAAATACCTTTGTTGATTATGAATTATATAGAAAGTATTAAATAATCCTGTAAATAAAGCATCAATGAGTCGACGACTATTAAAGATAATTCTGTAATTAAACAAATAGTAGATCTAGTACTGTGTAGCTTCTTTTATAGGAGAACACTAGTGTTTACACAGGCAAACGATTAAAAGATTATTAATACACCAGATATGATAGGCTATAAGCTTGGTGTTTTGTGTTTACCAAAAAAATGGGTAAATCTACACAATAGTGAACATAATGTAAAAAGATTGCAAAAATGAAGCGAAAAATACTCAAAAGAAAATCCGTAAAACTACGGTTAAAGCTAAAGCTAAAAAAAAAATTCTTAAGAAAAAATAATGTTAAATATATCTTTAATAAAATAATTGTTATGTTTTAGTAGTAAGACAGAGTTTATTGGTTATATAATATAAGAATAATTTTAAATAATTAGTTATAATAAAAAAAAAAAAATAAAAAGCTAGTTATTTAAAATCACATTTTAATATTTGACTAAAAAATAGCGTAAGGACCATTGGCTCTATGTATACACATTTTAGTCTTTACTTGATTTAGCACTTGTGAAAACCATAGTAATAGTTTCTGTATCTGTATGTTTAATATTTATATATGTTACTCTTTTATTCTTATATATATTTATTATTAACTTTATTCACCGATAATTATTTGATCAGCGTTCAACATTTTACCTATAACATTATAAAAGACCTTAGTTGCTAATTGAGGGTGGGATGATGGAGTATAACTCATGTAAAGATAAAGCTACAACCAAAGTGAAATCAACAATAGATGATGCAATAACAACTGTAGTCACTAATATTGTTACACCATATTATATTGCATTATACCAGTTTTGGCAGTAGGTGTAGGTATATTTGTAATATGCTCTACTTGGTTTACTACGATATCTTTTTGTAGTGCAAAAGTTGTTATTGGACTCATTTTTAACATCATTTTTATATAATTAATTACGATGACATCTGATATATTACAAAACTTTATAAAGAAATCACATAATCTAATATTTTACAGTTTAATAATAAAATGGGTTACATCATAGGAATTTTATTTATATTATTAGTTTGTATTAATGACTCCGCAGGGTAGTAACAGCTACAAATTATTTAACCACAACAGAGATAATAGCAGCATTAGATATTCACGCACAAGTATTAATGAAAGGTGATGCATATAACTATCTACAAGCTTTAAACTATGTAGATAACTTTGATACTGCACACAAAGAAAATTTAAATCAAGCATTAAATCGAATACAGACATTGCCTCCTAAATATCAAGATCTATTGATAAACCTAATAACTAGTATAAAAACACATGATATATTAAATGAAATAAAAGCATTTAAAGTACTTACAGCAGCTCTCAAATGTACTAAAGAATAATCAATTTCATATTTGATTACCACAGAATTACCGACATTAGTTAAATATTGATTTATTAGTGAATTATCATCTTTTAATTCATCAGGTGTTTTATTCCATACATACATCTATAGATATTATTTGTTGTATAAAAAATAGACTTCTAGCCATGATTTCTTCTTTAGTTTTGCATGATAATAATATTGCTTTTATATCTTTGAGATATTCTATATAATCAGCTGCGATAAATGAAAGAGTTGGTTGATAAATCAGAAGCAGACCCTATAAAGAGGACTCAAGAATTTCTTCTTAATTAATAATAACGTCAAAATTAAACGGTACTATAGTATTTACACCACGAACTTCTTTTGCAAGATATGTAGGTGTGCGATCATCTATAATATGTAAAATCCAAGTATCAATAGCTTGATTTGATCCTAATGCTAATGAAGCTTCTAACATTTGTAAACGTGATTTTCATCTTCACAATACATACATAATGTTATTGTATAATAATTAACAACATGTAAGCAGCAAAAATATTGTTGTGAGCTTATTTATAATTATAGCATTTAAGTGTGTTCTTCATGTTTGTTTTAAATATTGTTTATCGTTAAATGCCTTCCATCCTAACCTAGTTGTTTAACAAGGGTCTTATCTAATTTCAAACCGCTTTCCAATTTGAATTATATAATTTCGATAATCGTTTGATGTGAAGTTTCATAATATAAGTTCATTATAACATCACTATCAGAAACTTTTGATTTGGTAATATTTGTTTAAGTCGAAGAACCAAATTTTAATCAAAGGTTTCATATATAGCATAAACTAGTAAGACTATTACGAAGAAACTTTGATTGAATAAATACCTGATACAAAAAATAATATCGTTGATACTAAGTTACAAAAGAACCATAGCTACTATGATATTAAAATGCAAATAGCATCAGGATAATCAGGTATACGGCGAGCATTCCAGCTAAACCTAAAAATGCATTGGGAAGAAGTAAGGTTAACACCAATAAAGTGGTAATAAAATGTAAATACCTAAAGTTTCTTATAACTAAAATCACTACGACATAAGGAATATTCTTTCTTAATTCAAAGGATTATAAACAAATTCCCATTCTGAGATTCATATGTAGTAAAGATTTAATAATGCAAAACCAATATAAAAGGCAGCAAAAGCGGCAAAACAGCTCCCATGGATAAACATAATGAAAATGAGCTACCACATAATAGTATCATGAAAAGCATATCTAATCCAGAGTTAGCTAACTACACCGCTAAGGCCTCCCAATGTGAACAAAATAATAAATCCTAAAATAAACAATAGGGGTGTTTTAAGTTTTAAATAAGATCCAAATAAAGTAGCTAACCACTAAAAATTTTAATACCGTAGGTACAGCAATATCATAGTAGCTGCGTGAAATAAGCGCGTATCTACGTCTAATCCTACAGTATACATATATGAGCCCACACTATGAAACCCAAATACCTATGGATAACATGGCATATACCATACCTAAATAGCCAAAGATACTTTATTAGCATAGCTTGAATAATTATAGATACATACCGAAACCTGGTAAAATTAAAATAAACTTCAGGGTGTCCAAAAAACCAAAATGAATGCTGATATAATATAGGATCTCCTCCACCGTTGCATCAAAAAAAGAAGTATTAAAGTTACATCCGTTAAAAGCATAGTATAGCGCCTGCTAAACAGGAAGAGATAATAATAATAAAATTACTGTTACAAGAACGGCCCAAACGATAATGATAGACGATCTGCTGTTAAGCCTTTAATCGCATATTACGAATGTACATATAAAATTATAGCACCTAGCATTGAAGAAACACCTGCTAAATGAAACTGAATATAGCAAGATCTACAGAAGTCCACTATGACCGTAATAGATGCTAAAGGAGATATACTGTCCATCCGTTCCGGCACCTATTTCAACATAAGATGAAATAACAATAATATTAAAGATGATGGTAAAAGCCATAAACTATATTATTAAGACGTGGGAAAGCCATATCAGGTGCACCATTAATAAAGGAACAAACCGATTTCCAAAACCACCTATAAGTGCAGCATTACAAAGAAAAAGATCATTATAAGGCATGTGCTGTTACGATGTATTGTATAATTGATAATTAAATTTAATATTAAATCTCCACAACCGCTAATTCCATACGCATATAACAGATAAAGCTATCCTAATAAACCTGCACCATACTAAACAATAAGTACATGGTGCCATGTACTTATGATTGTGGAAAATAACCACCGGTCAGCAAAGTATAAAAATCTCTGTATCCATTTTTAAACCTAATAAGCGTAAAGTCTTTTATCAAAAGGTATTGACTCATACTTTATTTAGATTTATTAAAAAATTAAATAGCATCAGAATGAGGGTGCGAATATTATTTACATATAACATCATCTAATTTGCAGAAAGCGACCACGATTGCAAGATACGACGGGAAATATTGTAGATATTTTATTTATTATGTATATTTAATTATTAGAAAAATTAAAAGAAATTATTTGAAGAGGCATAAAAGCATGATTTACTCCACACAATTCAAACATTGGCCATGAAAAATACCAGACGGTTTATATAACAAGATATTGGTTTAAACGACCGGGTACGGCATCACTTTTAAACCTAATAAGGCACTGCAAATGCATGATAACATCTTTAGAAGTATTAATAATCTACATTAGTTTCCACAGTATAAATAAAGGATTATCACAGTTAATAAACGAGTTCTCCTTCAACGAATCAGGTTCATTATCATATAAGAATCCCATTCTAAACCAAGTTACCATATTCAAAGCTCCATACCATTGATTAGCATAGCTTTAATGTCATCTGAGGTTCAAAATTTCTTCCATAGAATAAAGTAGAGCAAATATGGAATAGCTATTGCGAATAAATAAAAGAAGGTATTAAAGTCCAACTATTTCTAAAACGTACCATGATTTATATTATAAAATAGAAATATTGTTTTTGTCGATTATGTTTTTAATTGTAGGATTTTCCAAATATAAGAGTATCTTTTAAGATTGAAATAATTAAAGAGTAACAAAGCCAAAATCAAAATTAAAACAAATGAATATTATGATGTAAATCGATAAACCTTCCATCAAAGGAGAAGCAGATCTTGAAAATTACATTGCCAAAGCGTGCTAAATCGTAATCATTAATTTATACTTTTCTTTTCTTTATACTGTTGTTTTAGTTTTACGAGGTTTTTACTTTGTGGTTTTTTATTGGGCATCTTTAATGCTTGATCTTTATTTTTATTCCCCTAAAATTTTTGTATATAATTATTAAAAATAAAATTGCAATTGGAATCAATAAATAGTTTAACTCTATACTGAAATTAAAAATATCTATTGTTATATGAAACCATGCTGAACAATAATAAGATAAAGCAATTATTAGCATTATCGATATAACGTATAATAATATTGAATTATCCAAAAACAACCTTTTGACAATTTTAAACATTTCTTATTTTAGATTGAATATCATTGTCAACTATATTTCTCAAACTTTCTAAAGTTACCTCTGATTTCGAATTTTGTATTAATGTTATCATCTTTTCTTTCAACATTGTTTTGTATTCTTCTAGCTTTAATAAATCCGGTATTAATATATCAATGTAACGCTTAATATATGCTATTTTCTCTTCAACAGTAAAATTTTCAATTATTTTTATATATTCATAATTTATTATAAATTCGTTTGGTTTTAAAATTATATGATTTTTTAACATTATATATAAAATTATTATTGTTTGCATTATAGTTAAAACAAAGAATATGTTTTTTATCATTTTTCGTTCCTTCCCTCCCATTGTATTTTCAAAATCATACAGAATTAGTATATCACATATAACTGTTATTATAAATATAGGTATTAGAAAGGAAATAGGTTGTATTTCATATTCCGTTATCGATAAAGTTATTTTATATTTATTACCAGCATGTATAAAAAACATATTGACTATTAGCAATAAAAATAATATATTTAATCTTCTTGCTTTTGATAATAAATGTTTTTCAGTATTTTTTCTTTCTGGATCAACAATATAATATACTTTTAAGCCTACTTTAAAATAGTTAACTAATTCTTCTAGATTTCCCATTATACGACTAATTTTCCAGTTAATTATATCTGTGGAAGATGCATAAAAAGAGATCATATCTTCTTTTTCCAATAGCATTTCATGTATTTTTTTATATGTAACGTTATCTTCATAAAAATATTTATTAATAACATCATCATATACACAATCTTTTTCATAAAAGAATTTTCTTACCTTTTTAATTATATTTGTTATAAAGTAAAGAAGTAAAAAATAATACATATATTGAAATGTGCTATGATATAAATCATAAACTATTGATATTACTAATAAACTATGAGGCAAGTAATAAACAAAACGAGATATATTATTACAAAGATAGTTTACGATTGATAATGAAACAGTATAAAAAATATTTAATAACAAGGGATACTTGCTAGTATTTTCCTTTAATATAAATTCTTTAGGAAATATATCTGATAAATCGCTAAACAAATCGTGAAGAATCATGTAGCCTCGAACCCGGCCAAAGTCATGTAATTTTGTATACCAATTATCTTGACGTGAGAGATAAAAATGTAATCTTAAGATATAAGGAAAAAATATTAGATCTAATATTTTTAAATAAAGCATTACACTTAATAAAAACAAAAAGATATCAAAAAGTGAGCCTAAATGAAAAGAAAATGAAGTTGCACCAATTAATTTTGTATAACCTATCATTTGCAACCGTAAAATCAAAAATATAAAACAATTAAAAATAAAATATAAAATAATCATGAAATATGTAAAAGACTTATTAGACATATAATAATAATCTAGATCCAACAAATAATCGAAGCTATTATTAACGACAAATTAAATGGGATATCACGTGGTAATCTTTTATAAATAAATATAACCCATATAAAAGATAATAAAAATATAAAACCTATAAATTCTATCAACATTTTTTCATTCATATATGTAAA
>Ga0302312_10000378_pt1 | contig 35929 bp, 31 predicted proteins | sample III_Palsa_N2_1_FD_200529 | JGI IMG/M metagenome (GOLD analysis project Ga0302312, IMG submission 200529) | Peat permafrost microbial communities from Stordalen Mire near Abisko, Sweden - III_Palsa_N2_1 | ecosystem: Environmental > Terrestrial > Soil > Palsa > Peat permafrost | place: Sweden... | reverse complement strand
CTGTCTCCTCAATCTGTAAAAGCCATTGAGGAAAAGGACGGCTACAAAAAGATCTTTCTGGAGGGCGACCGGGAGATCAGCACCCGCAGCATCGTGATCACCACGGGCGTGGACTATCGCAAACTGGATACCAAAGGCATTGCTGATTTTACCGGCGCCGGCATTTATTACGGGGCGGCCATGACAGAAGCCTTCGCCTGTAAAGACAAAGAAGTCTATGTGGTAGGCGGTGGCAATTCCGCCGGCCAGGCAGCCATGTACCTTTCCAAATTTGCCAGAAATGTCTATATCCTCGTCCGGAAAGAAGACCTGACGAGTACGATGTCCGCTTATTTAATCGACCAGATCAAGACCACCACCAACATACATGTCCAGGGTAAAACGGAGATCGTGGAAGCAAGGGGCTCCGATAAACTGGAACAAATTATCCTCGCCAACGTGGAGGACGGCGGCCCTACGGAGGACCGTGGCCTGGAGACGCGCACCGCTGATGCCTTATATATATTCATTGGGGCCAAGCCGTTTACAGAATGGATACAACCCGATATCATCAAGGACAGTAAAGGCTTTTTAGAGACCGGGCGGGAACTGAAAAAGTACGATGACTACAATAAGATATGGAAGCAGGCCCGCGATCCCTATCTGCTAGAAACCAGTTGCCCGGGTATTTTCGCCGCCGGGGACGTGAGAGCCGGCGCTATGAACAGGGTCGCGTCGGCGGTGGGAGAAGGATCGATGGCGATTAGCTTCGTGCATAAATACCTGGCGGAAGTCAAGTGAAAACGGGGCCTGGCGGCTCGCCGGAGCAGGCGCGCTCGCTGGAGCAGGCACGCTCGCTGGAGCAGGCACGCTCGCCGGCGGCCCTGGGCGCCGGAGGCTATCGCGCAACGAAAAGCCCCGGTATCTTTACCGGGGCTCCAATCAAAAGCCACATAACCAAACACATTTATCTAGATTTTATCCTGATGTCAAAAAAAAGCCCGCTTAGAAAAGCAGGCCGCTAGCTAACCTATGAAAAACACCAAATCGTTCTGATATCAAAGGTAATGTGTTGCCATAGTGGTCGTTGTTATCTCCTGGTAAACCTTTCACTAATGAGTAGTTAATACACATTAATCTATTGTAAGCCAAGCGCTACGTTAAACCCATTAGGAATACTGGACAAAAAAAATGCCGTGAGGAATATCCTCACGGCTGTGTTTTGGTAGGTACGGATTGAAAAAAAGTTAGAGCTTACCCATCATGCAAAGATTGCTGAGGGTGGGGCTTTTGCTGCCGCCTTTGGGCTCCACTGTGACGGCGAAGGCCTGGGCGTTAGGAATATCTTTTTGAAAGCTGGAGCTGACTTGTAAATTCTTGTAATCAAAAACGCCGGCATCGATAGGCTTCCCATCGTATAAGGCCCATAGCTGATACTGCTGCTGGGCATCAAGATTGGGAAGGTTTGCGTCTACCAACAGCAATTTCTTACTTTGCGGATTCCAGTAGACCAGCATATAGTTGTCCTGGCCGGTGATCTTATTTCCTGCTACATTGGTTAACTGGATGCGCTTGGTGAGGATGTTGCGCATGATGTTCACCTGCTGCTGCATATGTGATAAGGTATCCTGGAACCTCTCATTATTTGAAACAAGACCTTGTTCTTTTGATTTCAGGGCGGCCACTTCTTTTGACAGGTGCGCATCCCTGGCGCCGAACAAAATGGTTAACCCCGTTGCAATAACCAGTCCTATCAGGAGGGCGGCGACAGCCAAATTAAAGGGTAAGGAGTTCATTTTCCTGACACGGGCGCCGGGCGGCGCAGAAGCAGCAAATGCGTGTCCTCCGTTCAACTTACTATCCGCATGAATCTTATCGAGGATGGTGTCTATCTCTTTTTCCCTGTCCGTTTCGTCCATCCGGAATTCGGCAGGACTTAAGAATTCGATCATTACCTGTTCGATTTTTTCGATCTCCAGTGCTACTTCCGGGTATTCCATAGCCACTACAGCCACGTGTGCCATCTCCCTTTCAGAGAGGACACCGGCTACGTATAGCTCCAGTTTTCCGGATGATATTAATTCCTGTGCGATCATTTTTTCCCTATGCGATTTCTTGCGATGCGATTTTTCGTTATGCGATGCGATGATGTTTTCTTAATTCGATGATGGCATTTCTCAATCTTGTTTTTACTGTCCCTATCGGAATGTCCAGGACTTCCGCTGCCTCCGCATGAGAATAACCCTTCATATATACGACGTCCACAACTTCACGGTGGTTGCTATCTAATAATTCCAGCATCTTTTTGACTCCAATGACATTGGGGTTGATGGAAACGGACGGCTGATATCCCGAATCGGCGGATGCATCCAGGGAATTGTTCTTTGCCTGATTTTTGTAATCTTTGGACCTCAACTTGTCTATAGCCATATTACGACAGACGTTCAGCATCCAGGTGAACAAGGTTCCTTTTCCGGCATCATACATATTCATGTTGTTCCAGATCTTCACCATTGCTTCCTGTAAAATATCCTTCGCCAATTCGGCGTCGTCGTTGGTGATCTTACTAATAATGGAAATAAATGCGTTAGAGTAGTTGCGATACATCTCAGCAAAGGCCTGTTCGTCGCGGGCTTTAAGCCTGGCCACTAAATCATGCTGGAATGTCAACGCTTGTCCCAAGCCGGTGGGTTTACTTTGGTTTGTAAATAGGAATATTAGGATATACTTCACGAATTTAAACATTCCTTAAAATTTTCCAAATTTATTATTGCTAACGGGGAAGCCTAAACGAACTCACTCTTTTTCGTTAGGATATTTACTCAATCGATGTCGTAGATTAACGACGTTTGCTATCGTAAATTACACAGTCAAACCGGTAATTTTCCACAACGTTCCACAAGGAACATTTTTTCCACATGATTTCCACATGTTTTTTCCCTGTCTCAGTGGCTTTCACGCTCGGGGCATATAAAATTACTTTTAATTGTAAACGTATTGTTAATGACCATCTTTTGACCATTTTTATAGGTTGCTTTATTTGCTCCCGGCGTTCTAGTATTTTAAAACATATAATTTATTATGGCTAGGATCTTTGATGCAAGGCTGGCGGATTACGCAGATGATCTCCGTAATATCATTGGAACGCATGAAGAGCTGCTTCGGGAATACGAAGAGAAGAGACTGATATTCAATGCACAATACAAAAAAGTCTTGCAAAAAAAGATTAAGCCGGTCGTCCATCAATTGATGGAAACAGCCAATAACCACGGACATTGGTTTGACACTGACATCCGCTCTGACGAGCAATACCGGGACTATGTCCACCAGACATATACCATCACTTGGAAATGCGGGGGAACTTGTACCCTTTCGATCGTGGCCAAGCACGACTACAATAAGGTGTTCTTTATCGTTTCCGAATACCCTGATAGAACTACCCAGCAAGGCTTAGAGCTGGACATGGTCGACCCGGAACAAATATCAAAATGGTTGATGGCAGCCTTGCCAACCCTCTAAAAACCTGATTTTCAGTAGGCTCACCGTTATTTTTTCCATTTTATTCCCTGCAAATTATAGGATATAAAAAAAATATTTTATTTTTAACTAATACTTAGCAATCATGTCCTCAGCAACCTGAACATTTCGTTATGGTCAAAGCGCCAGAATACCCTCCCATTGAATACGATGAACGGCCCCCGGAAGCGCTTAGCGCTACACGGGAAGAGCTGTTCAAAGAGTATGCAAAAAAGAAGGATGACTTCAATGCTGCTTTTTCTGACTTACTGCAAAGGGAGATCTATCCGTCATTGCTATTGTTCCTGGACAGGGTCCGCAGCCAGGGGCACCACCTGGAGCTGGACGCCGCCACCACCCGCGCTAAGTTTGAGCACTTCCTGCACCGTAGTTTTTCGGTGCGCTTAAAAGGTCACGCAACGCCGGTTGTCTTTACTTTCTCCGGCAACTATGACCACCGTAAGGTGTTCGTGTACACAGAATATAATAAGTCTACAACCATCAATGTATATGACTTGCCCATGATCGACGAACTGTTATTGGAACGGATTGTGCTGAAGGGATTGAGTAAGATTGTGTAGTCAATGACCTATTCGCAGACGACAATTTTGTGAAAATAAAAGGAAGTCATTATGCAGATACCTGACAACTACTTGCCGGTTATGCCCTACCTGATCGTGACGGGCGGATACAAATTCCTGGAATTCACCAAGGAAGTATTGGGAGCCGAACAACGGTTTTTACAGCCCCGCTCGGAAGGGGTGATCATGCACGGGGAGATCAGCATCGGCCAGGCCATTATCATGTTTGCCGATGCCACGGAACAATATGCTCCCTTCCCGGGATCCATGTTCCTCTATGTGGAAAACGTGGATGCCGTCTTTGCCAGGGCGCTGGCGTTTGAAGGCGTGACCGAGCTACACACGGTTTCGGACATGTCCTACGGGCGAAGCGGGGGGTTTAGAGACCCCTTTGGCAATGCCTGGTGGGTTACCTCTCCTTTATAATCCTGCATTGGGTATCCTGGTTTGAAATTATTTCCTACCTTCCCGCCCTAAATAGACTACCATGAGCACCATACCGAAGTTCCTTTCCTGCGACAATTTTATGGAAGACGAGGACGGAGAATACGTATTGCATACCCAGGCGCCCAAGTTCCTGGCTAAATGGAATGAAGAAGAGGAAGGCTTCGATATCCTTTCGGAGTTCGACGATATTTCTGCTCACTTTAACGGAAACGATGATTCTATCACTGCCCTGTTTGAAGAAATGGCGGAATGGTATTCGGAATACGACGAGTGGCTGGATTCTGATATTGAAGAATAGTATTTATTCAGGATATTCACTTCTTGCATTTTCGGCCTGTCGGCCGGAACATGGACCGGAAGCGCTGAGATTTTCAGGCTTCCGGTTTTTTTTATTCATTCCGTCCTCAGGCTCTTCACCGGGTTTGCCAGTGCCGCTTTGATGGCCCTGAAACTGATCGTCAGGAGTGCCATCACAAGGGCGGCACACCCTGCTATCAAAAATATCCACCAACTGATCTCAGTGCGGTAGGCAAAATTATCCAGCCAGAGGTGCATCGCCATCCACGTCAAAGGTATAGCGATGGCCAGGGCTATACAGACCAACCCCAAAAAATCTTTGGATAAGAGGAAGACCACCTGTGATGCAGTTGCTCCCAGCACCTTGCGGATCCCTATTTCTTTGGTGCGCTGCTCTGTCGTAAAGGCCACCAGCCCAAACAGGCCAAGGCTGGCAATGACGATAGCGATTACTGCAAATAGCGTAAATATCTGCCCGGTTTTCTGTTCCTGGCTATAGAGGGCTGCAAAGCGGTCGTCGAGGAAATAATAAGAGAAAGGCGTTCGGGCATTCAGTACTGTCCATTCATGACGAATCGATGAAAGTACCCCTTCTACATCTGCAGTGTTGATCTTCACCATAACGCCGCCAAAATTGTGGCCAAGCACCATCATCAGGGGAGTGATCTTTTGTTTGACGGAAGTATAGTTGAAATCCTGTACGACACCCACCACCCTCCATTCGCGCAGGCCGGAGCCAACAATGACCTTATCCAGGGCAAGGCGATCGCTCTTGTAGCCCAGGTCCCTGACAGCCGCCTGATTGATCACTACGGCCGTGGAATCGCCTGGAAAGTCCGGAGAAAGATTCCTGCCGGAGATAACCTTCATACCAAGGGTTTTGATGTAGTCATAGTCCACATGAAAGATATTAGCGTGGATCTCACTACTATTTTCGTTCTCTTTGTTCTCTTTGGGGTAAACCTCTGTTCCATCAACATCCGCTCCGTTCCTGTCCACCGGCGCATCCCTTGAAAGAGTGACGGAACTAATGCGGCTGTCCCGGAGCAGTTGTTGCTTGAAGGCGTACTGGTTATCACCGAGACCAAAGGCATCCTGGATGAACAGGACGTGCTCTTTGTCATACCCCAGCTTCTTATGCTGCATGAAGTACAATTGCCGGTAGACGATAAATGTGGCTATGATCAGGGACGTGGAAATGATGAACTGGAAGACAACAAGGCTACTCCTCAGATGGCTTCGCCTGGATGGGGTTGACGTACCGGATCCCCTTAGGACGCTCAGGATTCTGAACGAAGAGAGGAAGAACGCGGGGTAAATACCCGCCAGGGCGCCGACCAAGAGGACCAGGCACGCACTGGCCAGGATGGCCTTAATTTGCAGAAAATAGGCGAAAAGGATGTGTTTGCCCGAAACCTGGTTGAACCAGGGGAGCAGCAAATAGACCAACCCCAAGGCAAGGAGCATGGAGCAAAGCGTAAGGAGGACGGATTCCACCAGGAACTGGGAGATGAGTTGCTGCCGGATCGATCCCAGGACCTTCCGGATGCCGATTTCCCTGGAACGTTTGGCAGAGCTCGCCGTGGACAGGTTGGTGAAGTTGACACAAGCCAGCAGCAAGATAAACACGGCGAGCGCCGCAAAAATATAGACATATTGGACGTCTCCGCCTGCTTCCAACTCATACTTTGTGTGGGATTTCAGGTGAATGTCCGTCAGGGGCATCAGGTAAAAATGCCAGTTAGTAAGCGTTTTGCGGGCTTCTGCCAGGCTGACGCCCATATCATGCGCACCTTCAGGCACGACGTGTTTTTCGATGAGCGCGGGGAACATCTTTTCCACCTCCTTCGGGTCGGCGCCCTTGCGGAGCACCAGGTAGGTATAAAACCCGATGTTACTCCAGGTATGGTCGTGGATGATCCCCGGAGATGTCGTCATACTGAGGAAGGCGTCAAAGTGAAAGTGCGTGCGATCCGGCACCTTATCAATGATGCCGGTCACCTTGAAGGATTCCTGACCACTGAGAAGGGACTTGCCCAGGCCAGACTCACCATTGAAATATTTCTTCTCAAAGGCCCTGGTGATGACAATACTGTTTGGCTCCACGAGGGCAGTCCGCGCATCCCCCTCCAGAAGGGGGATAGAGAAGACCTGCAGGAAATTGGAATCGCACAAAGCGATCCCCTGTTCTTTGAACAGCTTGTCCCCTTTTCGAAGGAACATGCTTCGATTGGGGAGTAGGCGGGTAGACGCCAGTACCTGCGGCACGACGTCCTTCACCCCTTCCCCTACCGCTACGTCCACATCGGGGTAGTCTGCCAGGCCGCCGTTCTGAAGGATCTGCAGCCCGATCCGGTAGATCTGACCAGCCTGCGCCGGATATCGATCATAGTTCAGCTCTTCGGATAAAAAGGCCGCGATGAGCAGGCAGCACGTCAGTCCCACCGACAGACCGGTAATATTGATAATAGAGAAAATCTTATTCTTAAGCAGGCTTCGGAGGGCAACCTGGTAATACTTCCTGAACATAAGCCATGGGGTTTATCATGCTGATCAGGAATTATATACACAAAAATTATAGCAAATTTTATAAATTGATACCCAATCAATTACGATTGTTAAAAAAATAACACTGTTCGGTTTTGATACAATTAGTGTCCGTAAACAAAATTCTGTGTGACGGATCCACCGGGGTTAGTGACGATCACGGCCGTGGAAGGATTACCATAGGTGTCGTACGTGTATGTATAGGTGTTGCTTGTGGTACTTGAAGTCAGGCTGCCCGGGTCCCGGACGGTTACCTGAGTGGACGTCACGTTATGCTTGGAAAGCGTTTCCCAGTTGTACCCGTTGACAACGGTCAATAAAAAGGCCGCGTTCACGGTTACGTACGGGTTGGCGTAAGTGTCATAGGTAGAAACGGCCTGGTAGGTATAATTGGTGGAGATCGCGTTCAGGCTGTCTCCCTGCAGGACCTGCACGATGTCTCCGCTGGTGTCCCAGGTCAGGGTGGTCACGGAACTCAGTACATGGGTGCTGGTTTGATTACCGGAATAACTGTAGACGACCGATATATTCCCACTGGCATTGTAGACAATGGAATCATAAGAAAAGGGAGAACCATATAGGTAATAATTGGACACGTTCACCTTTCCGGTATTGCCATATTCAAAACCATAGAGGATGCTGGTGCCGGCACCGGTAGTGTCTGCCCCCTGGTTGATGCTTTGCAGTACCCCTCCGGCGTTCTCCAGAAAGTAGCTGTCCATGGTGGGAACTGAATTGTATGAATATTCGACGGCAACGCCCAGGAAAACCTTGCCTGTATCATATAAAAAGAGGATGCTGTCCTCGTGGGAGGGCTCTACCGTCTTTAAAAGATATTCGGTTTTAACGACGGGCGTAACAGGTGGCGTAGGGGTTGTAGGCGTTGCGGGCGTGTCGTTTTTTTTGCAGCCTACCGCCAATAAAGCGATTAACAATGCACAGTAAGAGAGGGTCTTCATCGGGGAACGGTTTGAATATGAGCCAAAAATACGGATTTCAGGGCTTCCGGAGGGAAGCTTAACCAATCGCTTACAAGCGCCGGGAAATAGCTTAATTGATCCGCTCTTTGCGCAGCAAAAAATAAGCTTCCGCTATTGAAAGGGGGAGATCCGGGAATAATTCTTTTAATTGCTGGTAGGACACACTGTGCTTCAATGGCCCTTCAGGGGATATAAATTGACTCTTTTCTAATCCTTCGAATAGTTCCGCCACGCTTCTGGGTAGATTGATCCTCACTTTATTTCCAAAAGAGTGATGGTCCATGTCCGGGAGGTTTACCATGTAATCATTGAGCCGCTGGCGTAGCTTTTCCACTTGCACTATTAAATTCTGTAGTTCTTCCCTGTCAGCAGGTTCATACCTCACCCCGTTGCTTTCATAGGCGTCCAAGGCATCTATCAGGGCTTTTTCCGCTTCCAGCATAAATTCTTGAACCATAAATTTTAATTACTTATCATTCAATTGATATGCCATTCATTCCCAGAACGGCGTGCCGGCAAAAAAAAATGCCTCCCGGTGGGAGGCATTTGTGGAAAAAAATCGGTAATCAATCCTTACACTTATAAAACACCCGCTTCAACCCGATACTGGATACCGGCGTCACGACCAGCGGGATCTTTTCGATCCGGGTCTGGTTGACGTCCAGGCCAAAGGCGCGACTGTCGTTTAAGGCGAATTTATTTAAGGCAAAATAACTGTTCAGGATAAAGCCTTCCCGCACGGAAAACTCGTTGTCGTAGGACAGGAAGTTCTCCAGTACAACGAACTTGTAATTGCTCAGGTTCTCTACGTTCAGGGACGGGAAACGGCTGGTGATATCGAGTTCCTTATTGGCGATCATTTCCATGACGACCTTTCTGAACATGAGGCCGATCCTCGGCTGTACACGGAAGCCCAGGAAAAAGTCGATGCGGATCACGTTGTCATCCTTCAGCTCTTCTACGCCGTATGACATGGTGTATGGCTCGTCGGTCCGTTCCATATGAATGAACCAATAGATGTCGGCGCGTTTCGCGGTCTCTTTGAAGATGGACCAGAGGATGCGCTTTTCCAACTGCCTCGGATTGTTGGCCTTGGTCAGGTAGATCAGCTGGGAGGAATATTTAGGGACACTTTCTTCTACGGAAAGCTCGGCTAGCCTGGGCAGATAAGGCTCCAGGTTGTCAAAGGTGAGGAAGCGGTTGGTGATCTTGCGGGCATGGTACCAGATATACATCGTGGAGATGAGTCCGATTTCAAACACGAGGAAGAACAACCGTTTCAGCAGCTTGGCGGCCTGGGCGATGAAGAAGGAAGTCTCTAAGGTAACGAAGACGACCAGTACCAGGATGACAGACCATAGCGGCCAATGCTTGACGTACCGCAGGAAGTAAAACATGAGGATGGTCGTCATCAACATGGCGATGGTAATGGAAAAGCCGTAGGCGGCGGTCATGGCTTCACTCGTACGGAAATACAACACGACCAGGAAACAGCCCAGGCAAAGGATCCAGTTGATAGAGGGTATATAGATCTGACCCCGGACGTTGGTGGGGAATTTAACGGTCACGCGTGGCCAGAAGTGCAAACTGATGGCTTCACTGATCAGGGTAAAGGAGCCGCTGATCAGGGCCTGGCTGGCGATGATGGAAGCGGCAGTAGCGATCAGGATGGATGGCAGCAGGAACCAGGTCGGCACAATGGCAAAAAAGGGGTTTGCGCCGTGCAGGTCGGACTGATGCTGGCCCAGGACCCAGGCTCCCTGGCCGAGATAATTAAGTACCAGGGCTGTTTTTACAAAGATCCAACTGAATTGTATGTTCTTTCGGCCGCAGTGTCCAAGGTCTGAATAAAGGGCCTCGGCGCCCGTGGTACAAAGGAATACGGCCCCAAGCAGCCAGAAACCTTTGGGATGGCTCACCAGCATTTCTATGGCGTAGTGCGGGCTGAGGGCTTGAAAGATGCCGGGATAATGTACGATCTCTTTCAGGCCCAGGGCGGTCAGCATGCTGAACCAAACGAGCATGATAGGGCCGAAGGCGCCCCCGACTATTTTGGTGCCGAAGCGCTGGAATATGAATAACAGGAGCAGGATGACCATGACGATCTCCAGGACCAGGTGGTTACCGGGGACAATGACATTTTCCAACCCTTTTACTCCACCGAGGCCTTCAATAGCCGACGTAATGGAAATGGGTGGCGTAATGATGCCATCTGCCAGCAGGGTACCGGCGCCGATAATGGCGGGATACACCAGCTTTTTTCCGTAGCGCCGAACCAGGGCATATAAAGAAAATACGCCGCCTTCCCCCTTATTGTCTGCCTGGAGGGTGATGATGACGTACTTGAAAGTCGTTTGGAGCGTGAGGGTCCAGAATATCGCTGAAATGGCCCCGAAGACGAGTCCCCGGTCTACTTTTCCCCCATCCAGTAAGATGGTTTGGAAAGTATAGAGGGGGGAAGTTCCTATGTCTCCATAAATAATCCCTAATGCAACCAGTAACCCTGCGGCAGATGCCTTTTTGAAATAAGTGTGACTGTGACTGTGAGAATCCATAAAATGAGGATGAATTATCCTTTTTTATTATTTATTGAAATTAACCAATTATATCGCCAAATTAACAATATACCTCTAACATTTAAGAAAAAATCAGCACATTTGTTCAACAAAACAGTCGTTAGTTATTCAATTTTCCAATTATCCGTGCGAAAAGGCGCCAGGGGCAAATGTCCATTCTTGCTGAAAATATTGGGTACCGCGCTATTACTAAAGCAATAACGAACGGCTACCGGCTCCTTTACTGAATTGGCCGATACCACCAAAATCCCTTGTTTATTGATAACGGCGGTGGCAGCAACGAACTGCTGGTCGGCGCCCGCTACCTGGAAATAAGGGATGACCGTGCCAGTGGCCACCAGGCCCCCGTCTGTACGATCTATTGTCAGGTAGGCCTTATCCTTTACCACACGCATAGATTTGTAACATGGACTCTGGTAAGGTCCCATTGGCTGATGGTAGGTCTCGGCCAGCGCATAGGCCGCCAGGCGATAACCCACATCTAGCTTATTCTTGGGGTGTATGTCGTGGATGTCGCCCGCCAGGTCGCCTATCACCACCATACCGGTATTGGGTATGAGGCGCTGGGCCAGATCCTGCTGTTCGCGCAATATGTAGGCTTTTTGCTTAGTGGAGTCATAGGTAAAGGGGGCGATCTGCACGTAGTAAAACGGGAAATTCCACCCGAAATCCCTGCGCCAACCGGTCACCAGGCTGTCCATGAGAACGGCATAGGTACCGGGGTTATTGGTATTGGATTCTCCCTGGTACCAAATAGCGCCGGCGATCCCATAAGGAATCAGGGGGGCGATCATGCCGTTATAGAGTGCACCCGGTTTAATGGGCCACCAGTCGGCCTGGTCGCCATTTGGGTGGGTCGCCAGGTCGGGATTGGATGCTACCTTATCGGCCCGTATCCATGTTTCAGCAGGGGTTCCACCCCAGGCGGACTGGATCAGACCTATGGGTACGTTTAATTTCCGTTGCAGGGCCCGTGCAAAGAAATAGCCGACGGCCGTATTATTTTGCATGGTGGAAGGGCTGCATAGCTCCCAATTCCCCTTGGTATCCTGCTGGGGGTATGGGGCTCCTACCCTTTGGACATGAAAAAAGCGGATTCCTGGGAAATCCGCCTGTTCTATAGAGGCTTGTTTGTTCTCCAGTCCCCAGTTGGCGGAAAATTCCATATTGGACTGCCCGCTGCAGATCCAGACTTCCCCCAGGAGTACATCCTGGAGTGTAACCTTTTGGCTTGCGCCCAGAACGTTCAGTTCAAACGGGCCGCCGGCATCCCCTGTCTTGATGTCCACTCTCCAGTGGCCGTCGTTGGTGGCTTTCGCCCGGACGGTATCGCCGGAACTCCAGCTTCCGCAAACCCTGATGTTTTCACCGGGATCGCTAAAACCCCAGACGGCAACCGTCGAGTTGCGTTGCAGAACCATGTGATCTGAAAAAACGGCGGGAAGGATGACTTTGGAGGAACAGGTCAGACTGGCCAGGAAAAATCCAACAGTCAACAGGAAAACGGGACGACTCATATCGTATTAAATAATGCCCATGGGGAACCTTTGAGGGGTCCCCGGTCCTCCATTGAAAGGACCAGGTCTCCCGCAAAGGTATATAGGTTTTAGGGAAATGGCCCTAGCCCACCAGATTATTTTTAATATAGGCCGCGCTCTGGCTGATACTGGTATACGGATCCATTCCGGCCGAATAGTTCTCTTGTTCCATAAAGGTCTGTTGCAGACCGGCTAGTTTGGCGTATTGAAAGATCTTCTTGAAATCAATGCTGCCGTTGCCGATTTCGGTATTCAGGTCGGTCTGGGCCTTGTCCATGTCCTTTAAATGCCACATGACAAAGCGGCCCGGATACTTATGAAAAAGGTCTATGGGATCCGCTCCGCCCCGGACGACCCAGTAGAGGTCGCTTTCAAAATGCACGAGGGAAGGATCGGTGTTCTGTAACAGGATATCCAATCCCCTGGTATTGCCTACGGGGGCAAATTCAAAGTTGTGGTTATGATACCCCAGTTTGATCCCCTCCGATTTCAGGCGAGTTCCGATCGCATTGAACTTGGCGGCAATCGCTTTCCAATCGTCCTCTGTCTTCCGGATATCGGCATTCAGGTAAGGGATAGTGAGGTAGGTCTGGCCCAGGGCGTGTATCGCGTCTATGTACTTCTTCAGGTCTCCTTCGGTGCCATGGATCAGGTACTCATCCATGCCATAGTGCCCACTGGTACTGACCAGGTGATTGTCCTGCAGGAGGGATTTAAAGCTTGCCGGGTCCAGGCCCCAATATTTACTATCCTCGCTGAGGCCAAAGGTCTCGACATTGGTGTAACCGGCCTGGGAGACTTTGGCGATCCATCCCTTGACGTCCAGGGGCAACTGGTCGCGTAGGGAATAGAGCTGGAGGCCGATCATGCCTTTTTTACGGGCGGCGGCGGTGGCGTCGTCGTGCGGGGCGGCGCCATGTAGGGCTTTGCCGGCGGCGCTACCGCCGGTGACGTTTAAGGCGCCCGCGAGCCCGGCCAAAGCGGGGAGTGTCATCAATCCTGCGGCGGCCAGGCCTGCCTGCGTGAGGAACTTTCTTCTGGTTGTCATAACTATATATCTCCTTTTTTAAGCGCCTCGACCGCGTGATGAACAGCGCGGGCGGTGAGCGCCATATAAGTAAGTGAAGGGTTTTGAGTGCCGGTGGATGTCATGCAGGCTCCATCGGTTACCAGGACATTCGGGCAATGATGGAACTGGTTCCAGGCATTGAGCATAGACGTTTGGGGGTCCCGGCCCATGCGGACGCCGCCCATCTCATGGATGTCCAGGCCCGGGGCTTGTTTTGAGTCTCGGGTCTTAATATTTTTTACCCCGGCGGCGTCCAGCATTTCGGCCGCTTGCTGGAGGAAGTCTTTGACGATTTTTTCGTCATTGTCGTCGTAGGTAATATCGGTCACGAGTTGGGGAATGCCCCAGGGGTCTTTTTGGTCCTTGCTGAGGTATACGTGATTCGATTCTTTGGGGATGGTTTCGCCCTGCATGCTCATGTGTACGTGCCAGCCGCCGGCCTCGGATAAGGAGTCCTTATAAGCGCCGCCGATTTGCTCGGATGCGACGGCGGCCTCTGCTCCCCTACCTCTTCCCGCACCGAATACGGCGATATATCCCCGGAGGAAGTCCATCTCCTGTTTGTGGACGTTGCGGAAATTGGGCATCAGCAAGCCGGTCGGCCTGCGTCCGTAATAGTAGCTATCCTCGTACCCGTCAAAGCTGCCGCCTGCGGATCCCCGGTAATTATGAAAGGCAACGAACTTGCCCAAAAGGCCGTTGTCATTGCCCAGCCCATTGGGAAAGCGTTTGGAAACAGAGTTGAGCAGGATCAGGTTGGTGTTCATGGTGGAGGCATTCACGAATATGACGCGGGCATAATATTCGGTCGCCTTTAAGGTATGGGCATCGATCACGCGCACGCCTGTCGCCTTTCCTTTCTCGTCATCATAGATGATGGAATGGACAATGGTATCGGTCTGAAGCGTCATATTGCCCGTCTTCGCAGCCCAGGGTATGGTGGTCGCGTTGGAGCTGAAGTAGCCCCCGAAAGGACAACCTCTGTCACACAGGCTGCGGGCCTGGCATTGGGTTCGCCCTTGTTCTATGTGAATAGGCTGTGGCTGGGTCAGGTGTGCGCAACGGCCCATGACGGAAGGGCGGTCGGGGTATTTTTGGGCCAGCTTATCCCTTACGACTTTCTCTACCTGGTTCATCTCCCAGGGAGGAAGGAATTCCCCATCGGGCAACTGGGCCAGTCCATCCCGGTTCCCGCTGATACCAGCAAACTTCTCCACATGGGAGTACCAGGGCGCTATATCGTTATAGCGGATGGGCCAATCAACGGCAAACCCGTCGCGTGCAGGCGCATTGTATTCAAAGTCGCTCCAGCGCTGGGTTTGGCGCGCCCACAGGAGGGACTTACCGCCTACCTGGTACCCCCGGATCCAATCAAAGGGCTTTTCCTGTACGAAGGGGTGCTCGGTATCTTTTACAAAGAATTGCTGGGTGGCTTCGCTGTAAGCGTAACAGCGGTTCACTATGGGATTCTCGGTGACGTCCTTTAGGGTTGATCTCAGGTGGTGGGGAAATTCCCAGGGCCCTTTGGTGGCGGTGGGGTAATCCTTTAGGTGGACTACATTGCGGCCTCTTTCAATCACAAGGGTCTTAAGGCCCTTTTCGCACAGCTCTTTAGCGGCCCAACCACCACTGATACCGGAGCCGATAACGATGGCGTCGAATGTATTTGAATTAGGTGTCGGCATAGTACAATCGTTGAAATGGTCGGACTAAAATACGGCTTTAGGGGACGCCATTCGCTAAGTATCGGAAAAGGATAAGAAAGTATTATATGGGCGGTGGACCGCGCGAGCTCATGGTTCGGGCGTGGGCGCCGGCGCGAGGTTCGGGCGTGAGCGCGGGCGCACGCCAGCCTGTCCATTCCTGAACAAACGATGTTCATTTCCGCACAGCTCGTAGGCCTCCCCTTTTCCCAAATCAATTGTACCCCAATGTATTAAGTCCCATTTTATTTCCGGCAGCCCTTTGGCATATCCTATATTAAAATATGCAGATGAAAAAATTGTCGCTGATGTTTCTCTTTCTGATAGCCGCGTTATCTTCCTTTTCTCAACCCCACTATAACACTACTTACCAAAGCCTCAAAGAATATCAGGGCCTCTATGAATTTCTACCCGGCACTACGCTCGTTATGGCGGCCTCTCCCAAAGACACTTTGTTATATGCCATCATCCACCAAAGCAAATACCCCTTAAGGCCTATACGAAAAGACGCCTTCCTGAATCCGGCGGACAAGGAGATCCAATTCATAAGGGACGCTTCCAATCATATTACCGGTTATATAAGCGACAAGGACACCCTGAAATTATTAGATAGGAACGTGTCCCCGCCCGAGACCATGTGGTACCCCAGGCTGACCCGTAAAACGTATACTCGTCCGCATGATGAAAAAGACGGACTGCCCATAGGCGACCCTGCCACCGAAGGCCTTGACACCGCCCTGCTGGCGCAGATGATGCGCAAGATCACGGACGGCACCTACCCAAATGTCCATAGCGTCCTCATTATTAAGAACGGCAAGCTCGTATTTGAAGAATACTTTTACGATTACACGGAAGACAGCCTCCAGGAATTGCGGTCCGCCTCCAAGAGTTTTGTCTCCGCCCTTACTGGCATTGCTATTCAACAGGGCTATATAAAAAGTAAAGAAGAAAAGGTCCTTTCCTGTTTCCCTGAATACGCCCTGCATAATATGTCTGATGCCAAACAACGCATCACTATCGAAGACTTGCTGACCAATCAGACCGGCCTCGATTGCGATATCAGTAATGAAAAGTCGGAAGGCAATGAAACAAAAATGGATTATTCAGACGACTGGGTAAGATTCACCCTCGACTTACCAATGATCGACACGCCCGGCGGGAAAGGCATGTACTGCTCCGGCAATCCCGTGACACTGGGGCGCATCATTGAGAAGGCGACCAAAATGCCGTTACCGGACTTTGCCGTCAAAAACCTTTTCGCCCCATTAGGCGTTGATAGATTCCACTGGAATTTTCATCCGGACAAGTCCAATGCGGAAGACTATTGCCAACTTTACCTGCGCCCCCGCGACATGGCAAAATTCGGCTTGCTGTATCTTGACAAGGGCTTATGGAACGGGCAACAGGTCGTATCCTCTGATTGGGTCACCCAGTCCGTCGAAAAACATTCTGTCGTCCAGGGTGTTAATTACGGTTACCTGTGGTGGCTCAAGTACCTGGACGCAGACGGCGTGCGCTATTACGGGGTGGCGGCCCAGGGCAACGGCGGTCAGAAGATTTATATATGGGAGCAGCAAAATATGGTCACGGTCATTACCGGAGGGAACTACAATGTCAAATCGCCTTCTGATGAGCTTATCAGTAAATTCATACTTCCGGCTTTTAATCGTTGATGGGCGGGGTAGGGCGGCTCGTTATTTGGCCGGGTTCCTGGGATTTTAAGATTATCGCTATTATATTCGCATATGTACTACTATTTTATAACGGTCGCGGGGAATGACAAATGTGTCGCGACCAGTGACACCTACTCTTCTACGACGCCAGCCAGTGGCAATTGCCTGAATGAATTGGACAGCCCGGAGCGCCTGTCTGTGGTCGGTCAGGGGCTGGTGATCTGTAATAATGTGGCGGGGGGCACGCCCAGGAGTGCTACCGTTTACAGTGATACGGCGGCGGCGGTGGTCGCGGTGCCTGAAGGGGCGGCGCCGCGGGCGGCCGTGGGCGCAGGGCCAAAGGCGAGCGGGACGAAGAAGGCGATTCCGAAGACGAGCGGAGCGACGGGTGATAAGGCTGCCGGCAAGGCGAAAAAAGGCGGTAAATCTACAGGCAAATGAATGAAATAAAGATCGCGGGTGGCGTGGCGCTGGTGGGCCGGAGATTGGGGGCGGGCGGAATGGCGCTGGCGATACTGTTGGCGGTTGGGTGTGGTACGGTGAAAAGATACCGGAGCGTGGATAATACCCTCACGGAAAAGCCCGTTGTCGAATTGGAAAATGCAGATGAAAGCCGGTTGAGGGTCCGGATGGCCATTTCGGACACCAAGATTTCTGAAACGGATCCACCGGCGGCTTACAAGAGCTTGTGGGATCTTCATAACGGCGGACAAAAAGCGTTGCTTGGCATCCTGGCGGAACGGTATAAGGACAATGACAAGTTCAATAGTATTCTGAATAACAAGTACCTGGCTGACAAGGATGATGCGGGGGGAACCATAGACCTTACCCGAAAAAATGTGCGTATTGTATTCAATATTTCCAGGTGGCATCCTTACGAACTGATTAAAAACGGGCTGGACGGCTTCTCTCCCGCGGACCGGATTGAATACCTCAAATACACACTCACCCTGGACTCTTCCACCACCCTTCAATTCACGAATTGGAACAAGTACACGACTGCTTACGGCAGCATTGATATAGCGGACGTCAGCTTTTCCCAGAGCCTTTCCCTCTCCGGCGGCTTCGGGGATTCGGCGGCGGGCCAGGCAGCCGCGGGCGTGGGGGTTTCGGGTTCAGCCAGCGAGTCCAAAACGGAAAATCAAAAGGTCAAATACCGTTATATCCAATTGAACGGAAGCATTGGAAAGAAATTCATTGAACTGGAATCGGAAGGGACGCGGGAAATAGACTTGTCGGGAAACGTCATCGCCGATGTCAATATGCAATTTGATGCTTTTCCGGAGATCCTCTACACGCTGGCTAAAGCAAAGGATGATTCGGGAAACTATCTTCCCTCGGAAAAAGTAGTCCTGAATGAAAACATAGGCCTGGTCCCTAACGAGCCTGCCATTCACGACATCCAGGCTACCCTGACCTATGATTACGCCTACCGGCACGTCGTCAGCGGGGATAAGACGTTTTATGAATGGGACGACAAAGTAAAATATGTAACGGGGACCGTAAGCAAAAAAGTGACCCTGCTGAGGGCACAGGATATTATCCCCGGCTTTTGCTGTTTGAAGTTCCAGGACGATCCTAGCCGGCATAACAAGAACTTCATTAAAGTCAGGAACCTTTCTGCCGGGGCCAGCGCCCAGGAAACGAACCTGGCTTTTCCGGACCGGCAGTCGGCCAATGCTTTTATCGGTTGGCTCCTGTCGTATAAATGTCCCGAAAAAGAACTGCATCAGCCCATTCAACTGAAAAATGGATATGCCTTGTGGTATAACGGGTCGTTTTTGACTAAGCAGCAATTGCTGGATAACAAAGACCCTTTGATGGCGGTTTTTGAATATGATGTAGCCGCTCAGTAACCCGGTTTGGCCTGCAGGGTATGGGCAATCGCCTGGACCTGGGCTTCTTTTTTGCCGTCCGGGTCATCGTACACTACCGACCCCAGGGCCAGGGGATAACTTGAATCGCTCTTAGCCGCCGGGAGATCCTCTCCTGCAATGACCAACAGATACATCGTCCCTTGAACGCCCTGGTAGGTGCACCGCACTTCTGTTCCCTGCGGGTATGGGGAAGAAGACTTTGGTCCCGGGAATTTGCTGGTCATAACTGGATCTTTCCTGGTGAACGATGTCAGGGACGTCCAGGTAGTGCTTGTTTAGTTGGCAGGCGGGTAAAAAGCTGATAGTCAACAGCAGCAATGCGAGGTTACGGTTAAGCAGTTTCAGGGCAATCAGGGGCGTCATAGAGCGAAATTTAACAAAATTTCCGCTTTGCACAGAAAATGCGCCAAAATTCAAAGGATTTTATCCCGGATTCATAGCCCCTTTGGCGGGGGGTTTAGAGAAGCAGTTCACCCCAAAATGGGGTGAATTTTGCATGCTGGAATATGGTCGGTATATTTAAGCCTGTTAACCTTTTAATCGAATGATCATGAAAATCTACACCTCCTTGCTTGCAGGCTTTGTGGCCTTCACCGCCGCCTCCTTTGTTTTTCCTCAACAACCTAGAATTATCGGACATTGGGTCGCCCATTATAGAAATGGATCTGCCTCTTATGCTGACTTTAACGAAGACGGGACATGCAAGTCCTACACCTTCGATGGCAAGCCACTGGTCAATGCAACTTATAAGGTAGGCAATGGCACCCTTTCCATCAATGATAAGCAAGGCTGCGGGGATGACTATTGGGGTAAATATTCCCTTACATTTTATGGGAGAGATTCGGTGCTGTTCACGGCGGTCGATGACTCTTGCACTCCCAGAAGGACGTCGATTGACGGGGGCAATTTAAGTCGTGTGAAACAATAGGTTGCGGGTGAAACAATAGTGCCCATGGGAAGGAGCCACAAACATATTGCGGCTCCTTTTTATATAAATCCCCTGACCGTGGTTTTAACCCAATAAGTGCGTTTAATTCGACGAATGTTCTTCGGACGCTTCGTAGTTCACGTGTTTTTCGGCTATATCGGTCAGGTTCGTATCGGTTTCTTTTTCTTCGGCCAACGTCTTCCTCAATAAATCGGCAATGGCTGACTCTCCAATGGTTTCGGCGAGTTGGGCCAGGCTTCCATAAGTGGCTATTTCATAATGCTCTACCTTTTGGGCCGCCATGATCAGGCCTACGTCCCTGGTGGACGTTCCCTTTTCGGTATCTTCTATAATGGACGCGCCTTCCTTGGTGATCCCTTCGATGGCTTCGCATTTTTTCCCCTGGGCTTTCTTTCCCATTTTTTCAAAGATCTGCTCCAAGCGGGCTACGTGATTCTTAGACATCTCGCAGTGTTCCTTGAAGGCATCTTTTAATTCGGGGGAAGTGGCCGCTTTCTCCATTTTGGGTAATGTCTGCACGATGTGCTTCTCTGCCCAATAGATGTCTTTCAGTTCGTCCTGGAAAAATTTCTTGAGCAATGAGTCCTGGGATCCGCGTCCCTGATTTGTTTGTGTGGGTTTAGTCGTTGTATTAGGCATAATTTATAGGTTTATGTTCTATTCCGGCAAAACCGTGCCAGGATGCGCCAAGGCTATCTTAAAGCGGGAGAAGATCTCCAGAATCAATACAATACTTTGATATGTTTTCCGTTACATATTTACATACTATGAAAACTTTAGCTATTACCGGCCTCCTTGGATTTGCCCTTCTTTCGGGATGCGCCAAAAAATCTGGAAATAATTCCACAGGGACTACTACGGACAGTGCGACGGTCACGGTCATTAACGGATATGGCAGTGGACGATACAAAACGGGGGATACGGTCCACATCTGGTCGCTCGCCATCCCGGCTAATATGGTTTTTGATTCCTGGTCGGGTTACGATGCCTTATTAGAGAACGCAGGAGAATGGCACAATACCTTTGTAATGCCGGCCCAGAATGTGACGGTTACCGCTTCCCAGCATTCGCTTACTCCTTTCACCCTGACATACGAAAAGATAAAGGGGGTCAATATCCTTAAAAACGTGTACTACTATTTCGGCAGCACCCAGAAAGGGATTGTCTATCTATTGCACGGCACAGGGGGAAGCGCTCAGACCCTCGTCAATAACTTTGAATGGCAGGAAATGATCAATGACCTGGTCTATGCGGGGTACGATATTGTCGTCACGGAGGCGGAAGAGGTTTCCCTGAATACGGACCTGAACGGGGATGGGTATATACGCTGGATCATCAACCCTATGGATACGCTCACTAACCCGGACTATGGTAATTTCCGGGCCCTGACGGATACTTTTTATGCCAGGGGTTATACGAACCCTTCTGTTCCCCGCTATTCCATCGGGATGAGCGACGGGGGCGCTTTCTCGGCCGCCCTTTCCTATACCTATACCTTCGCAGCGGGTGTGTCCTACTGCGCTCCCACGAGTTCGGTGGTGACCGGCGCTTCTTCGGTCCCTTTTCAATTCTGTATGGCTGCCGACGACAACAATCCTGAAGTCGGCCCGGCTGGAAATGCAGCAGCCGTCGGGAATGCGGCGGCGCTTACCGGGCGGGGCATCTGCAGCCCCATTTTTCTGCATGCCCCCAGCCCCGTCTATCCCCAACGGTTTAGCCGCTGGAGCGGAATCAGTGCCTCCTTATCGGCATCCATCTTTGCCGAATTGCAACAGAACCATTGGATAGGCAGCAAAAACTTTGCAACGGGGGCTTCTGATTCCGTCAGCGCAGCGATCACCACTGCACCTGCCAGTTACCCGGTGCTGTCGGGTCTGAATGCGGGGCAGTTAAATTTTGTGTATAACGAGCTGGACATCATGTATGCTGCCCATCAGTTCTATAGCGACTACAACCGGACGACGATCGGGTTTTTGGGCGCGCCGTGTCAGTGAGTCGATCATTTTTTGAGCGGAGCCATGTCAATGAGTCCCCATTGCTTCCGCCAGTTTTTTGTCCATAGCGGCGGCCTCTTCCTCCGTCCCTTTGTCGTAGCGGCCGATGATGACGCCGTCCCTGTCAATGAGGATCTTCGTGGGTAAACTGTGAATGCCGAATTTATCGCTGATGTCGTGCTCGCTTTTCTCACCCTTGCGCAGCTTTGCCCAATCCAATCCCCTCAACACATTGTGCCAGACGCCGGTACCATCTGTCGCCACTGCTTTTTTCCAGGCGGAGGAATCGTTGTCGTCGTCGGATACGCCGATGACTTCTAATCCCTTGTCCTTGTATTCGGCATATAATTCTTTAACATGGGGCATGCTCCTTCTGCATGGCACGCACCAACTGGCCCAAAAATCGATCAGTATATACTTGCCTTTGAAGGTGGACAAGGTCAGGGTATTTCCATTGATGTCCTTTGCTGTAAAGTCAGCGGCCACGCTGCCGGGAGAGCCCGCTTTCAACTCGGCCATCTGCTTTGCAATCTCCTTTCCCATATGGCTTTTTTGGACATCGGCTCCCAGGCGATCATAGAACATCTGCAAGGAGTCGATGGTCAGACTGCTTACATGGAACTGCAAATAGAAAGCGGTGGCATAGGACTGGGGATGGGATGCAAAAAAGGCGTAATCCAATTGGGCTGCCCTTGCATAATAGGGATCGAACTCGTCGTGGAGATCGGCTGCCTTGTTTTTGAGCGAATCAATCGTCGCTTCGTCTTTCTTCTCCTTCATGGCTTTGCGCAGCGCATTGCTCGCCAGCTTATAGGCTTTGCCCAGGGGCGCCATTTCCTCATATATGGGCTTCTTCTGCGCCTCCAGGGCCGCATATTCCTCTTGTGTCTTTGACCCGGTGATGACGGCGTCCTTGAAGTCTTTGTATTTTAAATCGATATTTATGGCTGTGGGTTCCAGGAAGAAGCTGGTCGCATCGGAGTCGTCCATAGCCCCCGGGAAAGCGGCCTCGTCCAGGTACGCCATGGTCGGTTCTGCGATATTCCCCCGGAATTTAAACTGTCCATCCACTAATTGGCAACTGTCTTTTATACGTTTCCCCTGGCTGTCGGCATAATATAATTTTACCCAGCCTGAAGGCTGCCCCGCCACTTTACCGGTCAGGGTGAATTCCTGGGCTTTCCCGTAAAGGGAACATAGCAGGCAGGCGCTGAAGAGGACTATAATCTGTCTCATCTGTTTTATTGATTGTTTTGAACCAGTTTAGGATTGGTGCTGATCTCGTCAAAGGGTATTTGCATGACAACTTTGGGATCGGTGGCTTGAATGGTGAATGGAGTGCCTCCGGTATCCCCCGAAGGGCGGGTCATGGGCAGCCCGTTCCGGAAATAATCAAACCCGTTCTGACCTTCAAAGGCCAGTTCGATCTTCCTTTCAGCGAGAACGGAGTCGAACAGGGGTTGACCGGACAAGCCGGTCAATGCGGACAACCCGGCCCTGGTATGGATGACATTCAGGTCGGACAGGGCGTCTGCATTATCTCCCGATTTTACTTCGGCTTCCGCCCTGTTCAGGAACACTTCCGCCAGGCGCAGGAAGATGGTGGGGGCATACCCATACACGTAATTGGGCGACACATCGTATTTGGTCGTTTCCGTTTTCCCCAGGCTATTCACCTGGAGGAACTGACTCCGCACGTCGCCTGCCTGGAGCGAACTGAGAAACGAAGCAGCGGGGTAGAATCCGCCTGTCAGGCTTCCATAGTAATTCAGGTAATGATACATGCTATTGATCTGATCGCCCCCCTGGGAATTATCCAGGGCAAAGATGACTTCGACATTTCCCTTGACGTCGGCCCTGCCCAGTGTTCCCGATTCATCGGCGGCAAACATATCGACATATTCCTGGCCTTGCAGCAGGCTGTAGGCAGCCTCCTGTATCACGCTATCGGCATAGGTGACGGCCATCTGGTTGGAATTGGCATCGGGGGTTGTGAAAGTACCGCCCATATATAAATAGACCCTGGAAAGGAGCGCCCAGGCGGCCTCCTTATTGGCATATATATTGGACTGACTCCCCGTGCCGCTCATATAAGCAGCGCCCTGCTTGAGATCAGAGACAATCTGGGTATATGTCTGCTGGACGGTACTCCGTCCCGGGATATCCGTGACATCGGAAGTAAGCTTGAGCATGACGCCCAGGTTCGTTCCCGGGGCATTATAGTAAGGCATCCCAAAAACACGTACCAGGTTAAATAAGGCGAAGGCCCGCAGAAAATAGTTTTCGCCTTCGGCATGTAACAACTGGCTCTGCTGGGGCGCCGTCAATTGCAGGAACTGGGCGCCGCTTTTAAACGTTTCAATGGCTTCCAATGTGGTATTGACGCCCACGATGAGGAAGTAGGAATCTTTCCAGAGATACTCCCCATAACCGGTGGTGGATAGGCCGCTGTTGACATAGCTATAAGCGTCCCGTTGCTGGGCATTGGTCAGGCCAAGGTCGGCCGTCACGGTATTTCCCCTGAATTCGGAAATATTGTGAAATACCGCTGCATACGGCACGCCGAAAACACCTCCGTCCGTGTTCGCTAAATTGACATAATTCCCGTTGGTCGTTTCCAGGATGCCTGACAAGGTGGATAATTCACCCTGCTGGCTAATATAAGTGAGGGGCTGTACGGCATCCAATTCCTTTTTACAGGAAGTAAATAAAACGCCAGTCATCAGGGCCGTATATAAAATGGAGGATCGCTTCATCTTTAAATTTTTAGAAAGTAATGTTCAAACCAAATAAGTATTTTCTGGGGGCGCCCAAGCCGAATCCCACACTACCGGTATCTTGCTGAAAGGCGTCCGCGGCATATTCCCCGGAAGGATCTGACCCGAGGAATCCCTTGTGGGTGACGGCGAACAGGTTATCCCCGCTGGCGTATATCTGGGCCTGGCTGATCCCGGCTTTTTTAAGAAAAGCCCCTGTCAGGTTATAACTCAGCCGCACATTGCGGATCCTCAGGTAGGTTCCGTTGTCATAGAAATGGGCATTCAGGGGATTCCACCAATCACCGTTCGCCTGTGCATACAGGGAAGGTTCGGTTGCGTTCTTCTGACCGGGGGTGGTCCATAGACTTTGTCCCTTGATGTAGGCAATCTGGTTATAGTCGGCTACGGAATTCATTTGGAAGTCAAAACGGTATTGGTTGAACAGGATATTTCCACCCTGGAAATAGAGCAGTATGCTCAGGGAAAGTTGCTTGTAGGTGAATGTATTGGTAATGCCCCCGAAATACTTCGGTTGGAGGGATCCTATATTCTGGTACTGCCGGTCGTTCCCCTCCGCTAATACTTCTCCAATGCTCTGCACGTTGGTGCTGCCGGTCACATGGCCCTTTGCATCGAAGATCAATTTCTGATAGAGGGGATTCCCGCTGGTGGGATCCACGCCGACTTCTTTGACAGCCTTAACGGAGTTCACGTCTTCTCCCTCCTGAATATAATAGCCTTGTGTGGAGATATCCAGGGAGTCGCCTACGGCCTTCAGTAATTTATTATGGTTAAAGGTGATGTTAAAATCGGTAGTCCATCGGAAATCGCGGGACCTGATATTGACAGTGCTTAACATCCCTTCCCATCCCCTGTTGAGGACGTTCCCGGAGTTCTGGTACTGACCGGGAAAGCCCAGGGCGCCTGTCAGGGGTACCTTCTGGATCAAATTCAGGGAAAGCCGGTTATAATAATCAATGTTGCCTGACACCCGGTCGTGGAAGAGGCTGAAATCGGTTCCAATACCCAGGCTTCGGGTGGTTTCCCATCCTATACTGGGATTCCCTAATGAAGCAACCACGGCAGCGGATTGTCCTCCGTAGGTGTATCCGGGGTTGTACAAGGTCTGGGTAAAGAAATTATTGCCGTTCTGAGAACCGCTGGTGCCATAATTGGCCCTTAGCTTCCATTCATTGACGATCGCGTTTCCCCGCAGGAAATTCTCTTTACTGACGATCCAGGAGGCTCCGCCGGAATAAAAGGTAGCATACCGCTTATCGGGCCCAAAATTGGTCGAAGCGTCCGTCCTTACGGAAGCGCTGGCGTAATATTTGTCCTTATAGCTATAGCCCATCTCGCCGAACCCGGAAAACAAGACGCTCGTATATTCATCCCCCAGGATATTCCCATTCTTGATCCCGGTACTATAACCATACACGCTACCTATATTCTGGGCCAGATTGATGACATGATATCCGGGCTTGAGCCCTATTACATTGATACCGGTGGATTCATTCTCACTCGTCCCGTATTCCTGGCCGCCCAGCAATTTAAAGGAGTGATCTCCCCACTTTTTATGGAAGGTGAGCACGTTGGAAGTAAGCTCCGAATTATAATAACTGGTATTATCCGTCAAACCGCCATTGGCTCCGAAGGTAGCCCCGTAATAGGTCCTTGCATCCGTGTATAATTCGTTCTTGCCATATCCCAGATTAAATGAGTTCGTGGAAGAGGCGCTCAGCCAATCGGTGATATTTAAGTTGATGCGAAGGGAGCCGTATAACTGCTGGTTCCGGATGGTATTATAATTGTATTGCTTGTCGTAGAGGAAATTGGGTGCGGTGGTCGGGTAGCCTCCCAGCGTATAACTCAATTGGGACTTGGGTTGACCGCTTGCGGTATAGGGGTATACCCAGGGAATCAGTTGGTAAATACTGGACCCAAAGTTGGAATTATCCCTCGTGCCATCGTCAAAGATGCCGTTGATCGCCGCGCTGAATGAAAGGCGTTTATTGAATGTATTATCGATATTGATGCGAAAAGTCTTTCTGGCCAGTCCATTATCGATACCGGTGCTTTGCTCATTGTAGTAGCCGATGCCAAGGTAATAGCGGGTTTTATCGGTGCCGCCCGATGCACTCAGGTTGACCTGTTTGCTATAACTGTGTACGAAGCCATATTTCTGGTAGTCAAAGGACGAATCCTGTACCAGTTGCAGGGAAGGCAGCACGATGTTCAGGTAGTCATCCAGATTGGTCACCCCATACTGTGCTTCCAGCGCCTGTTGATTGTTGTTCCAATTCTCCGTATAGTAGATTTTCTGATAACTATACAATTCCGGTCCGGAGAGGAAACGGATATTTCCCCGGTTGGGAACGTTCAGTCCGTATTTGAGATCCAGGTTCAGGTGGAGGCCGTCTGCCTTTCCTTTTTTTGTGGTAATCACGATCACCCCAGCGGACGCCCTTGATCCGTAAATGGCGGTGGCGGAGGCGTCCTTCAACGTAGTAATGCTGGCTATGTCACCAGGATTCACTACGTCCTTCAACGTCAAGGCCTGGCCAGGACTCGTTTCCCGGGGCATGATGACGCCATCCACCACGATGAGTGGCCCGTACGTCGTGGAAGGCAATACGTATTCATTATATTTATCTATGCCTAAGCCGGCTATGCTGCTAACGCCCCTCACCAATACGCCTCCCCCAGTGCTCGTGGGATCCCCTTCCGACTGATTGGTTATATACAAACCGGTCACCCGGCCCTGCAGCATGGAACTCACATCCGAGCTGGTCACACCACTCCTGATGACGTCTCCACTGATCCTTTGGACGGAGCCCGTCAGTTCCCCGGCCGTCTTGTTCGAGTAGCCGGTCACCACCACTTCATTCAATTTGCTGTCCGCCTTCCTCAGATAAACAACGACGTTCAGCGGCTTGTCCCAAACAGTGATCCTTTGTCCCTGGTTCTCATAGCCCACAAAGGAGATCTCCAACACGTAGGATCCGGCAAGGATACCTGCGAAGGAAAATTCTCCTTTGCCATTGGTCGCCGTTCCCAGGTTCAACTTTGAAATCTCCACGGAAGCCCCTGCGATGGGGACCCCTTTTTCATCTTTTACAACGCCCTTCAGGACTTGTCCCGTCGGTTGTACTGTAAAGTCCGCCGGGGGGGATTCTTTGACTTGAATAACCACGGTCGTACCGCTAATGGAAAATGCAATGGGCTGGTCCTTAAAGCATATGTCCAGGACTTCCTTTAGGGAGGCGTCCCGCACGCTGACACTGACGGGTTTTGCCTTTGACAGCATTTCATCGGTAAAAAAGAAAAGGTAGCCCGTCTGTCGGCCGATCTCTTTAAAGACCTTTTCCAGGGGAGCATTTTTCTCCGACATCGTTATTTTCTGGCTGTAAGTGGCGGCGCTTACATGGAGGCCGGCAAATAACAGTAGTACAGCAGTTAGTTTCATGATCAACATCATTTTGATGCCGGGTTTGAATAACACCAGTAAATTCATACTTTCGTGTAGTTTGGGGTTTAGCTTTTTGCAGTCAATTAGTGTGGCTTAAATGGGTGGACCCAACTATTTTCCCGGAAGTGTTTGCCGCGCTTCCGGTTTTTTTATGGATAACCCTGGGGCATGCGGGGGCATTACGTGTAGGTTGATCTCATGTCTGATATATTTAAAGTGATTAAGGGGATACTATAATGGTCCTGCCCGAGACCTCGAAATGGACTTTGTGGGTCAATTCCATTGTGTTCAACAACGAGTAGACATCTGCGTCCCGGTGGACTTCACCTGAAAAGTGATCGCTGACGACTCCTTTATATTGCACATCCACATCGTACCACCGGGCCACATTCCGCATCACCTGCCTGATGTCTTCACTCTTGAATTCGAACAAGCCTTCCTTCCATGCGACTGATTCCTCCGGGTCTACCGTTTTCACTTGCATGTCTCCTCCTGATTTATTCAGCAGGGACTGCTGACCCGGCGTCAGGAAAACGCTGCGCCCCCCGAATCCCACCTTTACCGCACCTTCCAGCAACGTAGTAGCCATCGCTTCTTCGTCATCATACGCCATTACGTTAAAATGGGTGCCCAACACGTTCACTTCCATTCCGTTCACTACCACCTTAAATGGCTGGGCGGGATTTTTAGCTACTTCAAAATAGGCTTCCCCAGTGAGGTCCACCTGCCGCACCTGACCCACAAAAGCCGTCGGGTACCGTAGGGAGGAAGCGGCGTTCAACCAAACCTTTGTGCCATCCGATAGCACCACCGAATAGAGTCCCCCCCTGGGCGTGGTGAGTGTGTTATACGCCGGTTGCGTGGCTTCGTTACCCGGGGCGCTATATACCAATTGCGCTTTTTGCTTGTTAATATCCTTCTTTACCGGCCCGTCTTTCAGCGCCTCCAGTTCTACGATGGATCCATCTCCCAAGGTGAGTGTCGCCTTATCTGCTACCGGCCTGATGGCGGCGCCCACCAAAGCTGCGGCCACAGGCTGCTTTGACAGCCACCCGTCATAGAACCATTTAATGGCTCCAGCAGACGCCAGGAGCAACAGCACCGAGGCGGCTACACCGATGTACCTCCAACGGATAGCAGGACGTCCGCCCCACTCCTTCGCGCTTTGTATCTTTTGCCAGATCCGCTGCCTGTGCCTGTCTTCCCCTGATACAAAGGATGCCGGTATTTCTCTTTCCTCGTCCTGATCCTCATTATACCATTTCGCAAAGACCTCTTCTTCCTCCGGGGTAATTGTCCCGTTCATCCACTTTTCAGCTAGCTCAAGATACTTTCTGTCAGGATTTTCCATTTCCATGAAAGGGGGGTGTTTACACTTAAGGTCACATGAGAGACGCCAATCCCTATATGCCTGTTAAAAAAATTATAAAAAAAAGAAAAGGAAGCGTATGCCTGTTCGCAATACTTTCATCGCCCTGTTCACATGGGCTTCCACCGTCTTTTCGGAGATGTTCAGGTGGAGTGCGATCTCGCGTTGGGAGTACCCGCTTTCTTTACTGAGCTGGTAGACCAGGCGGCATTTATCGGGGAGATTTGCCACTAACCGGGCGATACGCTCTTTCAATTCATCAAAGCCCAACCATTGCTCTGTGGAGGAGTCGGCTATGCTCATTTTTTTGCCCGTGTACTGCTCATACTTCAGCCTTCGTTGCCTCCGGGCCAATAAGTTGATGACGCGGTATTTTAAGGCGACCGCCAGGTAGGCCCGCAGGTTGGAACTGATATCAATGCTGAGGCGGCGCTTCCATATATCCAAAAAGATATCCTGCACCAATTCCTCGGCTTCCGCCAGGTTATTGGTCTTGTTGGCCGCCACATTAAAAAGGATCTGCCAGTAACGGTTATAGATTTCCGTAAATGCAATCTCATCCTCCAAATGCAGGAAATGCAACAGTTCGGTATCGGTATAAGATGAATAAGCAGTCATTGGCCTTAATCTTCAATAAATATACGAGATTGTAAAGCATCAACCGCTCATAAAGTTTATATGATTAAAAAGATACATTGATTAAATTAATAAGGTATACCAGGTCCTTCTCTGGCCTTCTCTAGTGTTCTCTAGCCCAGGAGCGCTTTCAGTCTGGCGTCGATCTCTTCTTCATTACCGGTGTACAAAATGATCTTACCCTCCTTATCCAGCAACACGTAGAAAGGTATATAGGTCGTCATATACAAGGTCCCCACCCTGGCCGGCATATTTTTTATGGGGAAATCATCATCCACCTGCATCCAGGGCATTTTTTCCTGGTCCATAGCCTTGCGCCAGTCAGTCCAACGATTATCATCGGAAACGCTTACGATATCAAATCCTTTTGCATGGTATTTAGCATATATTTCCTTCCAATGAGGGATCGCCTGCCGGCAAGGATGGCACCAGCTGGCCCAAAAATCAATCATCATATATTTTCCCCTGGTAGAGGATAGTGTAAAAGAAGAGCTATCGCTTTTCAATAAAGTGAAATCGGGGGCCGGAGATCCGGGCAGCAACGCTTTCCGTTTGTCCAGCGCGGTAAATAACCTTTTGCAGTAGCCTGAAGATCTTGCTTCCCCTGTAAATCCATTCAGCATGGTTTCCATATTTGAGAGCGGCATATTAGGATCCTCCTGATACAGATCGTTCATCATATAAGCCCCTACTGCCATGGAGGGATGCTGGTTAATATACCGGCTGATCCAGTCCTGTTTCCAGGCCAATTGTAGTTTGTGGACAGAATCAAGCTGGTCCCTGATCTTGTATTGCTTATCGATATCCTTTTCTGCCCTGAATGCGGTATCCAATACGGCCATGGCCTCATCATATTTTTTCTGCCCGGGATCATGCTGGAATGCCATCCACTCATCCTGGCCCTTTGAGCCAGAGACAGTATAGTTCTTTATCATTGCGCCCACTCCCCCACCGTATTTTGCATAGTCATAATGTTCTGCTCCTGTCGTATCAGCCGTTATCTGGACGTCCTCATTCCCTGAAAATACCTGGAAAGACCAGCCTCCTGGCTCAATAAGAACGGTTAACATCTGCGGTTCATCCAATTTCCCCTTGATGGTAAAGACCCCATTGCTAAAAGGCACACTGTCTATGACCTTGGAACTTCTGTCGTCCTCCTTATAAGTAACCAATTTCACCCCTCCGGATGGAATGCCTGTCAACTGGCCGTGAATCGAAAATCCCGTCTCTTTGGTCTTGCAGGACACAGCGGCGCCAACCAGCAAAAGGGCCATCCAATGGTTTCTGTTCATTATATGGGGGTTTATACTAAGGTCAAAGCTGGCTTCACTTTCCCTATATGCAAGGGAAAATATATTATTTTCATCCAAAAAATCTCCGGATGCTTTCCCGTAATTTTTGGTTCCTTATAATATGTCTTGTGGCTTCTGCCTCGCCCACCCGTTCCCAGACAATGACCAATCCGCAAATGGATAGTTTGGTGGAAAACACGATGAAGGCTTTCGAAGTGCCAGGCATCGCGGTTGGAATCGTGAAAGATGGTAAACTACTTTATGCGAAAGGTTATGGGGTACGGTCGCTTAATACTGGGGAAAAGGTGGATGCCCATACATTATTCGGCATCGCTTCCAATAGCAAGGCTTTTACGGCGGCGGCGATGGCTATATTGGTCGATCAGGGGAAGCTGAAATGGGACGATAAGGTCATTACCTATATTCCCGAGTTCCAACTGTACGATCCTTATGTGACCGCCAATTTCACGATCAGGGACCTCTTATCTCACCGCAGCGGCCTGGCTCCTGGCGCCGGCGATCTGATGCATGATCCGGATTCAAGCAATTTCACTCTTTCGGATATCATCCATAACATGCGATTCCTTACTCCTATCTCCCCTTTCAGAAGCAAATTCGGCTACAGCAATAATATGTATATCATCGCCGGAGAAATTGTTGCAAGGGTCTCGGGGATGAGTTGGGAAAAGTTTGTCGAAAAAAACATCATGGGGCCTTTGCAAATGGAGGAGAGTTCGGCTTCTTATAATGGGATCAAGGACAAGACCAATGTAATTGATGCACATGCTTCCGTGGACGGCATGGTGAAGGTGATTCCAAGGTATGCCTCCGAAATATGCGATCCCGCGGGAGGGGTGTATTCCAGCGTAACAGACCTGAGTAAATGGGCCATTATGCAGTTGAATGGGGGTAAATATGGGGAAGGGTTAACACAGCAACTCTTTAGTGAGGCGGTACATAATGAGATGTGGACACCACAAACGATCATTCCGATAGGAAAGACAAATATCTACAATACCCATTTCGGAGCCTACGGGCTCGGGTGGTTCCTTTGTGATGTGAAAGGATATAAGCAGGTTTTTCATACGGGTCAGGACGTGGGCATGGTATCTGAAATCATACTAATGCCGGAACTGAAACTGGGCATCATTGTTTTGACGAACCAGGAAGCCGGCGAGGCCTATGTTTCCATCGGCGACCAGATCATAGACGGCTACCTGGGCATCACGGGAACAGACCACCTTAAGGAAAAAGTGGACCAACACCGGGAGAGTAAGCGGTACACGGATAGCACGGTTTCAGCGGTTCAGAAAGCGTTGACCTTCGGGCAAAGCAGGGCTACCTTCACTGCGGATTCCAACAAATACTGCGGCCTTTATCGGGATAACTGGTTGGGGGATGTGCTGATTACCGTCAATAACCATCAATTATGGTTCCATTCATTAAGGTCTCCGCAATTGACGGGCCCCATGCTGCATTACAACGACAATATCTTCGCTATTAAATGGAGAAATTCTTCATTGGACGAGGGCGTCTTTGCTTCGTTCACTTTCAATGAACAGGGAAAGGCAGACAGCATCAGCCTACAAGCGATTTCGGGCTTTTCCAGTGATTTCAAAAACCTTCACTTCCGGAGGATAAAAGAATAAGTGGGGACGATGGCGATGTTACGTTAAGGAAGGTGATCAAACAAGGCTACTAATTCCGGTTTACCAGATTCCAGAGCCTCCTGAAGGATCTTTTTTGCGGCGATTAAATCCCCTGTTGCCCGCCACAAGTCTCCACAAAATCTTCAAAGCCCTTCTTCACCAACATAAATAATTGTAATTATGATATTTACAAATTACATTAAAATAAATATTTTTAATACTTGCATTAGTGACCGATCGGTCACTTATCTTTGTACTGTTATCCGATCAACAAATAGGATCGACCAATGACTAAAGCAGAAAAAACCAGGCAGTTCATCATAGAAAAGTCCGCTCCGCTTTTTAATACCAGGGGCGTTGCGGGAACGGCGATGAGTGATATTATGGAGGCCACTAAGCTGGCTAAGGGCAGCTTGTACGTTCATTTTCAGAATAAGGATGAACTGGCTTACAGTGCGGTGGATTATAACCTGAATACGTTGGCCAAAGGGATCATGGGCGCGACGAATAAATATACAACTGCCAGGGATAAACTATTTGCGGTATTGGATTTCCTGGGCGATCCCTTGCATCCGCCGTTAGTGGGTGGGTGCCCAATGCTGAACTTTGGTATGGAGGGTGACGATACGGATCCTGTGATCCGAAAGATGGTACACAAGATCGTAGAGGCAATCCAGCAAGGGGTGATGGCGATCATAGAACAAGGGATGGCTTCGGGGGAATTCAAGCGTGGCTGGAACGTGGGAGAATTTGCCATCAGGACTTTCGCACTCATTGAAGGAGGGATCTTCCTATCCAGGGTCTCAGGAAATAATAAGCAGATGGACATCATCGTGGGGACGATCAAAAGGGAAATTATGGAACAGGTGTGTTGAGTTCCCGGCACCCCTTTTTTTTGGAGCAAATATGACCGATCGGTCATTTTACATACACTTCATCTTACAAAAAAAAAAATCATGAAAAAGCAAAAGGTTTGGTTCATTACCGGCGCCTCCAGGGGTTTCGGCTTAGACATCGCAAAAGCAGCACTCGCCATCGGAGATAAAGTGGTCGCCACTGTCCGTAGCAAGGCAGACCAACTCACCGCCACCTTAGCGCATAATCCCGACCTACTGGTGGTTACGCTGGATGTGACCAATGAAGCACAGGTGAAAGAGGGCGTGCAAAAGGCCATTGCCCGGTTCGGACAGGTGGACGTACTGGTGAACAATGCCGGATACGGTCTGCTGACCGCCACGGAAGAAGCCACGGACGCCGAAGTCAGGAAACAGTATGATACCAATGTCTTTGGTTTGCTGAATGTCACCAGGGCCATTTTACCTTTCATGCGCGCTAAAAAATCAGGGCATGTGATCAATGTCTCTTCTCTCTTTGGCTACGGCGCCACGGCACCCGGATTTGGATTATATGGTTCCACGAAGTATGCAGTGGAAGGCATTTCTGAAGGACTTGCCCTGGAAGTGAAGCCCCTGGGGATTCGTGTGACGGCGATAGCGCCCGGCCTGTTTAGTACTGATTTTTTAGCCGGTGATTCGTATGTGGCTTCTGCCAATGTACTGGACGCCTATGCTGCTACAGTAGGCCAGGTAAGGGTTGCTGCCACTCAATTGCACGGAAATCAACCCGGAAACCCGGCCAAGCTGGCCCAGGTGGTCATTCGACTCGCTGGTAGTGAAAACCCTCCCCTTCACCTACCCATAGGAAAAGACGCTGTCGATAATTTCAGAAATAGTGCTGCCAGGGCCGAAAAAGATGTGGCCGCCTGGGAAGATGTTTCCAGGAGCACGGATCATGTGAAGGCGGCGGTGGCCAGCAATTAAAAAAAACATATTTTGCGTGAAACGGAACGCATGCAAAATAATTCCCCGATTCATTACCCGAAGATCACAAGGGCATTCATCTATGTCCTTGTGATCCTGTTAGGGATACAGTGCGTTGTGCATGCTCAAACGGCCGGTGATTATTACAGGATGGGAGTAAACAAGGCCAAAGCAAATGACCTGCGTGCCTCTATCCTGGCACTTGATACGGCCATTCAGATGAACCCTTCCTATACGGAGGCGTATGAGAACCGGGCGCACCTGAAAATGGGATTGAAGGATTACCGGGGCGCTATAGAAGATTTTACGGCTGCCATCAAAATGGAGCCTGACAATTCCTTTTTGTACTATAACAGGGCCCTCTGCTTTTTTAACCTGGATGATCTTAAAAACAGCCGGTTGGATATTGACCTGGCGATCCGGTTGAAAGCCGACTTTTCTGACTCCTATAATGCCCGCGCGGTGATTAAATTTCACATCGCCGATTTCAAGGGATCGAAGGACGACCTGGACACCTGCCTTACGCTCAACCCCAATAATGAAAACGGTTTTTACAACCGGGGAAAGGCAAAAGCCGCCCTCAAGGATTATCCGGGCGCCATCAAGGACTTGGATAAAGCAATGGAATTAAGCCCGGACCGAAAGGACGTATACTTCCAGGTCTATAACAACAGAGGGATCTGTGAATTGAACCTGAATGAATACGCCCTGGCTATCGCGGACTTTAATACAACCCTGGCGATGAACCCCACATACCGGGAGGCTTATTGCGACCGGGGTCTGGCGGAGATACACTCAAGTAAGAAGACATTAGGCTGTGCAGATCTGAAGAAGGCCAGCGAAATGGGATCAAATAATGCGAAAGCCGCCATTACGAGTTATTGTAAATTTTGACTCAGGATCGAGCAAATGCTATGGCAAATTCCTTCGCGAAGTCTTCCAGTTTGATCTTTTGAAATGGAACCGGATGCTGCTTATAATCCGCTATCATTTGCCCGTTGCGGACAGCACTTCCCATTTCCACAAAATTCCTGGCAATCTCCAGGGGCAGCCCTGCCTTTACCGCTCCGTTCACCGCCTCCTCATCGCTGAATGCTACGTAAGGCAGTTCCGGTTGGCCGATGGCCGCACCTAACGCGGCAGCTATTCCCTTGCTGGTTCTTTCATCGCTGACGATATACCGGATACTTTTCCCAGTATAGTTTCCAC
>Ga0302312_10000370_pt1 | contig 36774 bp, 22 predicted proteins | sample III_Palsa_N2_1_FD_200529 | JGI IMG/M metagenome (GOLD analysis project Ga0302312, IMG submission 200529) | Peat permafrost microbial communities from Stordalen Mire near Abisko, Sweden - III_Palsa_N2_1 | ecosystem: Environmental > Terrestrial > Soil > Palsa > Peat permafrost | place: Sweden... | reverse complement strand
AACACTTGGGTCTCACAGTATGTCCCTGTATATCCATAACTACAGAGACACGAATACCCTCCAGAAAATGGATTGTTTTGACACGAAGCTCCATTCAGACACGTATTGTTGATACAAAAGTTCACCTCTGAAGAACAATTCTTTCCGGTGACACCAAGAACACACGAACAGCTGTAGTCTCCGATCAAGTTAGTGCATGGACTGTTGTGCTGACAAGGATCAGGGTTACAATTATCTATTTGAGTCTCACATGTCGCTCCCTCCCATCCATGATCACACCCAACACACTGAAATCCACCATAAACGAGAGAGCAGCTACTTCCATGCAAACACGGAGATGGAGAACAATCTGGGATATAAAATCCACACAGCGTTCCTGTATAGTTGGTCGGACAAGAGCAGTTATACATTGTGTGTATATCGATGTTGTTGCAAGTTCCTCCATTAAAGCATCTAGGGGTGGCACATGGTCTGTTATCTATCTCACAATTCTGTCCAGAGAAACCAGGGTTACAGGTGCACGAATACACTGCTACACCGTTCACACAAGTTGAATTGTTTTCACAGTGGTCTGGATTACAGTTGTTTATCAGGTCACTACAATTTTTCCCTGTGTATCCATCACCACAAACACACATGTAATCATCGAAGAGACTGTAACATTCTGCACTGTTTTCGCAAGGGGGGTTGACACCGCACATATTTATATTGTACTGGCATTCTGGTCCAGCAAAATAGTTTTCCTTGCAGATACATGTGTATGAATCTATTCCATTGATACAGGTTCCAGCGTTGTTGCAAGGAGATGACATGCATTCGTTGATATCATACTGACAAAATGTCCCATTGAAATTTGCATTACAATCACAATCAAAGGTATAATTTCCTGGAGTGCATGTCTGTCCATTCATACAAGGAGAACTGAGACATCTATGGAAATCATCCTGACACAAATTTCCACTAAACCCTTCTTGGCATGCACAAGAAAATGAAAAATTCCCTGGGGTGCAGGTACCCCCGTTGATGCACTGATTATCATCAAGGCAAATGCTGTAATCATTCTCACAATATGTTCCATTCCACCCTTCCAGGCAGAGACAATTGAACGAATTATTGGTAGCCTGGCAAGTTCCCCCATTGATACAAAGTGGAGATTCAGTAAAACACCCCATGTAGCTGCTCTCGCACTGTGTTCCATTTATGTAAGTTGAATTTGGACAAACACAACTCTCTGTATAATCATCGTGTGAGAAGGTGCAAACACCATTGTGCTGACACTGAAAGGATACTGCACAATCTACTTCGCACACCCCATAATAATCAACACACATCTCGTTGTAGCTGCATCCACCTCCACCAGGACAGGACATGTCACAGCTAACCTTTGCCGAGTAATAGTCATTCGTCGGGACCGAGGAGTAATCTCTCAAAGGGCAGTACAAAATATTATTAGAGAGAAGTAATGTAGTCTGCCCACTGCCTCTTGCCGTTATGATCTGAGAGGGGATGGGTCCAGTCAGGTAGTTGTTCTGCAAATTGATGTAAGTCACCACTTTAGTTCCAAGCTCTGTGGGTATCGTTCCGTAAAGCAGCGTGTTTGTGATCTCGAGATGAGTCAGTCCTCTAAGCAATCCAATGGTAGTGGGGATTGTATAAGATGTCATTCCCTCATTGATTATGATCTTGCTCAATGGAACTGAAGTGGCAGAAGCGAGTTCGACTTCAAAGAAATCCATGTTAGAGGTAGACATAACAAGTGTGTCTATGTAGATAGCCCTGGCAATGTAGTATGGAACTGTCTGACTGAAAGTTGTTCCTGGTATCTGTGGATCTGTAATGTAGACAGAGTTCACCCTCCCATAAATATCACACACAATGCTCGTGTTTCCAGCCATCTGTCCACATAAATTTGTCCTTGCATTGTAAGTGGCAGCAGGAATGTTGTCAAGTGTAAGTCCGGTCATGAAAGAGTGCAAATCAGCCTGTTCAACAAAGGGGAACGAGCAGTATACTCCACTCACACCTAATGGACAGTGACAAAATCTCAAATCTCCATCAAATACCATGCAGGTGCCTCCATTTTGACACGGGTTGATCGAACAAGGGTCTGGGTGATCACAATTGTTTTCTGGATTTGAAGAATTGCAAGAACACGCCACAAGTTCGTTGAACGGGTTACATTCTGGGATTGACAACGGATCACAAGAGACAGTCACACACACATCTGAATCTATCTCACACTCAACACCACTCAATCCAGCGGGACAGTTGCACGAGAAGCTGTAATTGGAGGGCACGCATACACCACCATACAAACAAGGATTTGTCACGCACCGATGAAAGTCATTCTCGCACTGAGTTCCATTAAAACCAGTCGTGCAATTGCAGCTGTACGAGTAATTTGAGGGTGTGCACGTTCCTCCATTGATACAAGGATTGCTTTCACAATCATGAAAATCATTCTGACAAACGTTTCCAGTGAATCCAGCGAGACAAGAACAAACAAAGCTTCCGTTGTTTGGAATACATGTTCCTCCATTGATGCACTGATTGATCTCACATTTATGGAAGTCATTTTCGCAGATTGTTCCGTTGTATCCTGTCACACATTGACACGAAGTTATCCCACTGGCAGAATTAGCGATGCACGTTCCGCCATTTTCACAGGGGAAATCGCCAAAACAGTCTGGAACACACAGCCCAGTCGTGGAATTCAAAGGTATGCACACACTTGCAAAATCAGGACAGGCACTAGGACATGCTGCCGAACACGCTGATTTGTAAGATGAATAGTCATTGCTGGTGTCAGTGCTGTAATTGTAGATAGGGCAAGACATCAAGTTCGGATAAAGGTAAAGCGTGGATTCTATCTCAAAGTAAGACGGGGTGACAAGAAGAGGGTGCAGCGGACCAGTGAGCATATTTCCTTGAAGTTCAATGTCAGTCAATCTGTATGCAGTTATCTGTGTAGGTATAGAACCAATCAACCCCATTGACGGGAGAACAAGTGTAGTTAAGTAGCTGCCATAGCCTATCTCTGTGGGGATGGTATTTCCTGGTGCTCTGCTTCCGATTGCAATGATCTCCTCGATAGATGTGTAGACAATCAAATTATTAATGTTCTCTGTGAAAAAAGAAAAGTGCACCCCAATCCATTTCATTGTTTCTAAATTTCCTGCATTTTCAAAGTTGAGTTGGAAAGATTCGTGCAGGTAAGTGGGTGCAGAGACACCAGAATCTATTGTGATGCTATTCAGGGTGTTGTTCGAGAGATTGCATGTTATACTTGTGCTTCCAGTTCCAGTCTGAGAGCAAAGCGATTTTCTCCACGACAAACCAGAAGAGTATGATGCATTTCCACTCAGTGTAGTTCCCAAAATCCAAATGGCTAAATCTTGCTGCTCTTCTCTCGTAGATGCGCAGTATGGTCCGTAGTAAGATGGTGCACAATTGCAGAAATGTTGAGTGGGCGAAGAATTGAACACCGTGCATGTTCCTCCATTCAAACACGGATTTGTAGAACATGACACTGCGCAGTTGTTTGTTGCACCCCCAGTACAATTACAAACAGCTCTATAACCAGACGCATAACATCCTGCGTCAATTCCTGGAGAACAAGGTCCGATTGCAGTGCATGTTTCTGTGTCGATGGAGCACTGTTGACCTTTGAGTCCTGAAGTGCAAGAACATCCGTAAGTATTGTTGTAAGGGGCGCACACTGTTTGATAAGCGCAAGGATTTGAGAAACATCCAGTGAAATCATTCTGACAATTAGTCCCATTGAAACCAGGTGCACAATCACACAAGTAAGTGCTGTTTTTTGGAATACAAGTAGCACCATTAAAACATGGCAAGTACCCACATCTACTGAAATCATTCTGACAGATTGTTCCATTGAAATTTGAAGCACATGTACAACTTGGAATACCCGTTGTGCTGTTGGTGATACAGGTTCCGCCATTTTCACAAGGGAAGTTTCCGTCACAATCTGGAACACATAAACCTTGGCCTTCGAAGATAACACACTTTTCATAGTACATGCATGTGATGGCATCACATGTCGTGCACTCAGAAACGAAATCGTTGTAATCGCTGTCAGCTGGGCTCAAGACAGACACTGAATAATTATTAACTGGGCAAGAAAACAAGTTAGGATACAAGAAGAATGCACCATGGGTAGTTTTTGTGATCAAAGACTGTGGCACTGTTCCATAAATCTTGTTGGAAGAGAGATTTATGTTGGAGAGTCCTGCTATCTGCGAAAGCTGGGTCGGGATGATACCAATGACATTTGATGTTGTGATGGTCAGCGTGGACAAATGAGATAACAATCCGATGTTTGATGGAATGAAATAAGGCTGAGGAAATACACAGCTCACTGCCACGAATGTTTCAAGTGAAGATACTGCACCTGAGATGAGATTTGTGACATCTTGTGACAGGTAGATGAGCGAGACTGAATAAAACTGAACAGAAGTCAAAATCCCAGTTTCTGAAATGTAAAGTGGCATCCCCTCACATGCTACAGTAGCACCAACCCCAGCGGGTACACTCGAAACCACAAGAATTGTATCTATCCCTCCACCAACACACTCGCCAACTGCGCCACCATGAGCATTTATCTGACCACACAAGTCCATTCTTCCGTTCATTCCATAAATAGCCAAGCCATTTGTAATCATGCTTTGAAAATAAAGGAAAACATCCTGTGCACCCTTGTATATGAATGCACAGTATGGGCCATACCACCCAGATGCACAAACGCAATACTGTGAAGTGGAAAGATATGTATAACACGTTCCTCCATTTTGGCAAGGATTCAAAGAACACGGGTTTGGAGACTGACAATTTCCTGTCAAACCAAGGGTACAATTGCACACTGCCATATAACCAGAAGAATAACATGGGGATATTCCAGCAGGTGAACAAGAAACCGCCGAACAAACACTGTTATCTATAGAACAAGTTGTCCCTGTTAAACCCTGCGTGCATGCACAAGAAAAGGTGTTATTGAGAGGTGTACACGCTGTATTGTACACGCATGGGTTGGAAACACAATGAGAGTAATCATTCTGGCAGATCGTTCCGTTGAAGTTGTTCATACAAGTGCAGTTGTAGCTGTTAACCATGTTATTGCAAGTACCTCCATTCAAACACGGATTGGTCGGGACACAGTTGTTGTTAAGAATAGAACAGTTTCTTCCTGAATATCCTGGTACACAAGAACACGTGTAATTATCAAAGAGCATTGCACACGTTGCTCCATTTTGACAAGGTGAATATACAGTGCAATCGTTTACTTCAGTCGTGCAAGTTGTTCCAGACCACCCTTCGACGCAGATGCAAGTGAAAGAGTTGATTCCGTTCACACATGTTCCAGCATTCTGACACGGGTTTGAAATGCACTCATTTATATTGTTCTGACAGGCAGTCCCATTAAAATTTGAGGTGCACGTGCAATAATTTCCAGTTTGCACACAAATCCCGCCGTTCTGACAAGTAGGACACAAAGAGCATGTGGCAAATGCGGTGCTGTAATCCGTGACAGGGAAGACACTGTAATTGAGTAACTGGCAATTAAATGCATTTTGATCCAGGTTGAGGGTTATTAAACTGGGCATGTTTGAATTCGCACCCAAAAATGAAGGTATAGTTCCTGTGAGACCATTGTTGGAGAAGTCGATGTAAGTTGCAGAAGTCATCGCAGACAATTGACTTGGGATTGTTCCAGACAATGAATCAGACCCAAGGTTTAGAGTGACAAGCTTTGACATTGCCGCAAGCTGTGTTGGGATACTTCCTGTGATTTCATTGAGTGACAATTCAAGAAAAGTGAGGCTGCTACACAAAGCAATCTGTGTTGGGATACTCCCACTTATCATACATCCAGACAGGTTTATTTTCTGTAGGGCAGGGAGAGAAGAACAGATGGTGGTGGGGATAGAACCATACATTTGAGTCCCTTTGGCAAGGAAAGAATTCAAGTTGGTCCAGACAGTTGCTGATCCAAGGAAAGAGGATGAACTCAAAGATGGCGATGTCTGTGCAGTCATTCCGTAAATGATAATTTGTGTGAGTAATGAAGATGCAGATGGGTTCCATGAAAGAGACGCCCCGCTGTTATTGTATGTTTGAATAGAAGTCAGTAAAGGCAACGATGGCAGCGATATCGTTTGCAAATTGTTCAATTGGATGTTGAGTGTGACTAAAGTAGAAGCAAATGCACATCCTGTCAGATTGAATGTCCCAGTTAACCAACTGTTACTGTACACAGACAATGTTGTCAAACCTGTTAACCCTGGAGCATTATTAAAGTCCAAGAAAGTTGCAGGTTGTGAGGTGGCACTGCTAATCGAAATCACAAATGATTGTAAAGCTGAAGTAAATCCTGCAAGACCCCATGCATTCATTGCACCACCGTTGAACTGCCAATTATACGGACTGAAGAATGATATCACATTTCCAGTGCAACCGCCACCAAAAAGGGAAGTTTGTCCACATGCTGATACTGTAGGACTGTAACCCAATCCAGTGAGGGTATTATAAGTCTGGTAAAGTTTGATGACAAGTGCCTGGGTCGGGTCTCTATTATAACATGTAGGTGCATAATAACCACTTGCACAGCTGCTTGTCTGGCAAATGTACTCTGTGATAACTCCGTAATAAGGACCGGTTGATGTGCAAAGTCCTCCACCAGCTCCTGAATTGCATCCACCTGCCCCATTGCACATGTTTCTATACTCACAGAAGTTTCCTTGTGCATTTGCATTACACGAACACACCCCGGAAACACACACTCCGTTATTGCTGCATGATGCAGTGGTTGTACAGGCAGCAGAACAGGCGGCTGAGGTGCTTATCTGTCCTGTTCCGATAACCTTGCAATAGGGAGTACCACCACTGCAACTTATGACGCCGTTAGTACAAGGATTTGGATCAAAGATAGCACAGGTTGATCCGATCCACCCTTCTACACAACTACAAGTGTAACTGTTAACTAGATTGTTGCATGATCCTCCATTGAGACAGGGGTTGACTGCACAGTTGTTGATTTCGGTTGAGCAATTTCTATCTGTCCACCCAGCAATGCAGCTGCAAGTGTAATTGTTCACAAGTTCGTTACAAGTGGCCCCATTCTGGCACGGGGAATACAATGTACACTGGTTTATCTCTATTTGGCAATTAACTCCTGACCATCCTGCCACACAAGCACAGCTGTAAGTGTATCCGCTAGCAGTACAAGTTCCTGCATTCACACAAGGAGTCGATGTACAGGGACTGTAAGATGTCAAGGATAGTGTGTAAAATCCACCTTGTGACTGTCCCCAATACCCAGCCACCACAAGATCATCTCTGAACATCACATTAGATCCGTAATATTGATTTGTAACTAGACCACCAGATGGCTGACCTACATTCATGACTTGACAGGGCGTGTAATTACAATCCCAAGAATAAACCTCTCCCGTGTAAGTGTTGTGGAAGTTGTTTCCGACGGTGACAATCCCAGAGAACACGCTCACTGAAATTCCAAACTGATCACCGGAAACTCCATCTGGGGCAGTCAGTTGTTGTAAAAGTGAGCAGCTAGTAAACACGGTGCAGGAATAAACGTAGACTGTTCCTTGTCCAGAATAAGGGGCACCTACCACCACAAGCGATCCCCAAATAGAGACAGAAAATCCAAATCCAATGTTCGCTCCTGAAGAAACGAAAAGAACAGATGCCTGCGTGCAAGGAAATGATGTGCAGTCATAAATGTAGGCATTTCCACTTGTAGAAGTTTTGTAAGGGGATGCCACCACAATTATGTTCTCATAACTTGCTACTGTCCAGCCAAAATTGTCACCGGCTGCCTGACCAGAAGCTGGGAGTGGGGTGTCTTGCTGAGAACACACTGTTTTGTTACACATAAAGACATAAGCTCTTCCAGCCTGTGAATTTCCAGACACAGTAGCAAGGGGTGCACCTATCACCACCAATCCATTCTCACTGACGGCTATGGAATTTCCAAAGTAATCACCTGAAGCACCAAGAGATCCCGTGAAAGTCGCAACCTCTGCAACACTGCTTGACGTGTAAGTGAAAAGGTGAACAGACCCAGCTGCCCCGTTGTTATTTGGTGATCCGACTACCATAAAATTGGCATTGAGATCTCCAGAAGTTCCAAAGTAGGCATTTGTTCCTGAACTAGATCCACTGAATGTCGCTGCCAAACTGCATGGGAGGGTCTGACAATTGTAAAAATAAGCAGAACCTTGCTTTACAATGCTTCCCACTTTGTTGTAGTACATGCCAGCGAGAATGTAATTGTCATACACACTCAAAGTGTTGTAAACATACGAATCTGCCCCATTAAATTGTACGACTGCAGTCGTGGTGGATGGGTCTGCATAGTTAGTCGATCCGGCTACAAATTGATACACACCCAAGCTGATGCTATCACAGTAAGTTCCAGTATAAGATCCTGTGCAAGTGCAAGTAAATCCTCCTAATATAGCATTGCACGAGCCAAACGCCCCACACTTAGAAACAATACACTGTGAATAATCATTTGCACAGGTTGTTCCATTGAATCCACTGGTGCAATTACAAGTGAATCCGTCGAAAATCTGATTACAGGTTCCCCCATTCAAACAAGGGGCAGATGTACAAAAATTGATCTGTGTCGAGCAGGTTGTTCCTGTCCATCCAGCCACACATGCACAGCTGTAGCTATTGATTCCGTTGGTGCATGTTCCAGCATTCTGGCAAGGCGAAGAGATGCATTCGTTGATATTGTTCTGGCAAGTGGTTCCGTTGTAGTTAGCAGTGCAGACACAAGTAGATCCACTCTGAATGCACGTTCCGCCATTGATGCAAGTTGGACAGGATGCACAAGAGGGTGTTCCATAGGTTGCATAGTCTGTGCTCGCGAACACGTTGTAATTGGGAAGAGGACAATTGAATGATTCTGCCTGGGCCAGATTCAGCAGGGTCAAGACTGGGAAGTTGGAGGCCACGGTAAAGAAATCCGGAATGGCGCCAGTGTTGGAGTTGGCATCCAAGGCCAACTGTGTGGCGGCCTGCAAGTTGATGAGCTGTGATGGAAGGGTGCCACTTATGGTGTTGAAATACAGATAAAGAATCTGAAGTTTGGTGAGGAAACCGATCTGAGTGGGAATGGGACCAGTGAGAGAATTAGAGAAGAGGTAAAGACTAGTCAGAGAGGTCAGCTGCCCGAACTGGGTTGGGATAGATCCTGTCAGTTGCATCGATGAGAGGCCCATGTAAGACAACGAGGTCAGTAAGCCCAATTCAGTAGGGATGGTTCCACTCATGCCGACAGAGGTGGCCAAATTCAAGAAGGTTAATTTGGACAGCTGCCCGAACTGAGTTGGAATGGATCCTGTGATCGAGCCGCTGGACACGTCCAAATACTGAAGATTGATTAGCAGACCCAGACAGGTTGGGAGAGTCCCCGAGATCTTGTCGCTACTCAAGTCCAAATGGCGCAAGGGCGTGAGCGAACAAAACAGAGTTGGAAAGGCATTGATGATCGCCGAGTTCTGCATGCTGAAATACTGGAGTTTGGCCCACAAACCCACCTGAGTTGGCAGACTGCGACTGTTTGATCCGGCATTATCCCAGTTGAAGGTAACCAGGTTTACCAACCCGCCTATCTGAGTGGGCATGCCCACTGCGCCCATGGTAGTAGCGCTTATGTTCAGGGTGACCATCTGCGTGAGGAGACCCAGCGTGGTGGGAAAGGTGGTGAAGTGATTCGTGCTGAGATCCAGGTACTGAAGGTTTGTGAGCAGGCCCATCTCGGTTGGAAGAGTCCCAGTGAAGAGGGACGTGTGCATGTCAAGGTAAGTCAGTTTGGTCAAAAGGCCAAGGTTTGTGATCAGGCCGACGTTGAAATTGTTCGAAAACATTTTCAGTGTAGTGAGCTGAGTTAGGGACGCAATCTGGGTGGGCAGGGAGCCAGTGAACCCACTGCCTGACATACCAAGATATACAAGATTCGGATATCCGCCTATGTTGCTGTACAGAGAGGCACCAAAGGGCAGATAACTTATGTCTAGATGGAGCAATGATGCCGGAACAGAGCATAGCACGGTAGGAATTCCCGTGATGGAATTGTAGGACATATCCAGGTATGCGAGAGGTAAAAGTGTCAGCTGGGAGGGAAATGACCCGGTGATCGAGTTGGCCCGGATGTCTAGGGTTATGAGATGAATCAAGAGACCGATCTGGGTAGGGTAGGCTCCGGTTATGCCTATGTTGCTGATGTTGAGGAAGGTCAGCGAGGTGGGGAAAATGTTAGTGGGCAGGGCTATCCCATATAAATTGTTGGACAAGGAGAGCATCGTCAGGGTAGTTGATGCAGATAGATTAGGAAGTGTGCCTGTAAGCTTGTTGGAGTAACCCAAAATGGTGGTAATGGCTGGCAGTGATGAAGGCAACACGAGCGCAGTGAATGAGTTCTGGTAGAAACTGATGTAAGTAAGCACAGATCCACCCACTGTAGACCCGAGGCTAAGAGTACCAGACATGGTGTTCTGAGAGATATCTATGTACGCAAGGAACTGGATGCTGGCAAGAGACAGGGCTCCAGTCAGACTGTTTCCGTACAAGACGACATTTTTCAAGTTGGTAAGCGCTACCACTTGTGTGGGTATAGATCCGCTCAGGGTGTTTGAATTCAATTGCAGATTGGTCAACTGAGTGAGCAAGCCGATCTGAGAGGGTATGGAACCCTGCAAGGTGCATGCACTCATGATGATCGTGGTAAGCTGAGTCAGAGATCCAATCTGGGTGGGTATGGTCCCGGATATGGAGAGGAGACTCATTTCCAGGTGCTGCAAGTTCACCAAATTTCCAAGCGTGGACCCCAGAGTGATGCTCATGCCATTGTTGCTAGCGAAGTTGATGTAAGTCAAGGAAGTGAGGGAAAAAATGTTGGACGGGCAGTTGGTAAGACCGCTGTTGAGATTGGCCCCAAAATACTGCAACGGAGCCATGAGTCCGATCTGAGTGGGGATGGTGCCTGTCATTTGAGAGTTACTGAAATCAAAGTGAACAAGATTCGTAAGTCCTCCAATGGTGCTAGGGAGGCCAGCCGCAAAGGCGTTCCCACTGACATCCCAATAGGTGAGCTGTGTGAGCAGGCCTATTTGCGTGGGCAGTGATCCAGTGAAGACAGAAGAGTGCATGTCAAGATAAGTCAGAAGGGTTAGGCTGCCAATGTTGGAGACCAGGGCAGCATTGAAATTGTTCCCAAACATGTTCATCGAGGTGAGTTTGATCAGGGCCCCGATCTGAGTGGGCAAAGCTCCCGTTAACCCACACCCTGAAAACCCAAGGTAGGCCAGGTTTGTGTACTGACCAATGTAACTATACAAGGAAGCAATGAACGTGCAAGTACTGATGTCAAGGTAGAGCAAGTTAGCAGCATTGGAACACAGGATGGTAGGGATGGATGTAATGAGTGGGTTGGCTGATATATCCAGGTAAGTTAAGGGACTCAGGGCAATCTGAGTGGGTACGGATGTACCGAGATTGTTGTGACTGAAATCAAGGTGAGTTAGGCTTGTTAGAAAGCCTATGTTTGAATTGATTGTGCCAGTTAGGCCATTGTGAGCATACGAGGCAAAGGTTAGCGATGCGGTTGCGGTGTAGGTAGCGAACAACGGACCCCCAGTGAATGAATTGACACTGAAATCGAGCGAGGTCATGGCCGTGGTAGCCAGCTGAGTGGGGATAGTACCCGTGAGCTGGCAGTTGCTCACATTCACTGTTCTCAGTGTACTCTGAGAAATCACAGGGAATGTGGTGGCAAGAGGATTGGAGGACAAATTCAAGTTTACCAGGGCTGTCATGGTGGCTAGCTGAGTTGGAAATCCGGTCAGGGCGTTTCCTCCAAGGGATAGGGTTGTGACCGTCGTGAGAGCCCCTATCCCAACTGGGATGGCCCCGGACAGAGAATTTCCAGAGAGATCGACCACTGTCGCTGTTGTGTAGGCTCCTATTTGAGCAGGTATGCTCCCTGTGAGGCCAGCGTAGCTGAGCTTGATGGAGGTCAGACTGGGCAGTGCCGTGTGAATGGTTGAGGGGATGCTCCCTCCCATATTGACACTATAGATCTGCAAACTCGTGAGCGAGGACCAAACCAAGGCAGACCCCAAAAAGGTTGCCGCGCTGAATGAAGGTGAGAGAGTGGCCATCTGATAGATCTGCAGAGTGCTGATAGAAGTGGATCCATTGGGTACCCAGGTCATGGCCGCATTAAAGTTGGAGAAAGTAGACAGGGATGTCAAGGCGGACATAGAGGGCAGTGTTATGGTGGTGAGAGAGTTGAGCTGCATGGACAGGGTGGTGATGGACGAGACGCATCCACATCCTGTCAAAGTGAAGGTACCACCAATTCCTATATTGTTGTCGAAGCTGAGGTGAGTGAGCCCTGTGGCAGTTGTGGCGGCACTAAAATCCAAAAAGCTGGCACTCTGTGGGTAAAAATTGGTGGAAGAGGCAGCTCCTGTGAGACTGAACGATGTGAGGATAGAGGTGAAAGAGGCCATTCCCCAGGCAGGCATTTGAATTGGGGTAAGAAATGACCATATGGTACCAACACTGATTGTTGCCACCACACTGCTAGTACACGTTCCACCAAACATACTGGTCTGACTGCATGCCGTGAGGGTTCCGCTGTAAGTGACACCTGTCTTGGTGTTGAACCTCAAGTACCAAAGAGTAACCTTTGATTGGGTGATGTCTGTATTGTAACAAGTGGGGGCAAAAAAGCCACTGTTGCAGCTGGTACACTGATATTCTGTCACTGCACCAAACAATGCACCTGTGGACGTGCAAGTGCCGCCACCTGCACCAGTATTACACACCCCTCCACTGTTACACATGAATCTGTACTCACAATAGTTTCCCTGAAAATTTGGGGTGCAAGTGCACACTCCAGAGTTACAAATTCCTCCGTTCTGACATGCGCTTGATCCACCACTTGTGCATGTTGGAAAACAAGAACCACTTGCACTTGTTGCCCCTGTTCCTGTTACCTGACACAATTGACTTCCACTGCACGCTGTGACGGCTCCATTCGTGCAAGGGTTTGGGTTAGTTGCTAAAACATCCTTTGAAAGCAGAATGAAAAAAAGCAAGGACAAAGGTAACAATATCTCATATCTTTTCATTTTTTCTAAAGTTCAAGGGGAAAAAACAGCACCGACAACAATTACTTTGTCCACAACAGAAAAAGGGGGAAGTTGTTTATATTAAATTTTTCCTTTTCCCTTTTTAATAAGGAGTGAATGACTTTGAAGTATAAAGGTTTTGATGGGTGGATGAATTTGAATGCAGAAGTTTGAAGAAGAAGAAAAAAAAAGAAAACAAGACAAACAGACAGAAAAACAATGTATGTACATCCTATGTATTCTTTTTGATTCGTGTGCATGCGAACAAAACCCTACAAAATTATAAAAAAACGCCAACAGTCTGTCGTGTCAGAAAGTCGACGGAAGAGAATTCCAAAACAGGAGATATTAAACTGGGATTTCAACATGCCAGTGGAACATGCAGAGTTCGAGACATTGTGCTCAACTCTAAGGCAGCACTGCCGTCAATGGACATTCCAGAAGGAAAAAGGTGCAACAGGATACCTGCATTGGCAAGGGAGGTGCAGGTTGAAAGTGGTAGGCAGAGAGCAAGACGCCATACAGGCTACCATGTGCAAGAGACCTCAACCAACAGTCAGTGAGAACATTGAGAATACATTTTACTGTACCAAAGAAGACACAAGGGTGGAAGGACCTCGGGATGCATAAATAAAGCCCAGAAAATAAACGACAACCAAGGCGATACCACGACCAAAAACGACACCTATGGATAAAACATCACAACGTGTGTTCACAAAAATGATAACCGATTTGATGGTCGCAGCACTGACACTCTTTGGTGCGGTTTATGAGTTAATTTTTGAAAATTCTAACGTCAATATCTTCTTTCGAGAGATGACGCTTACATTTAATGACCTAAGGGGACCTCAGGAACACAGAAAGATGGCCAAAGACCATGTGGACGATTGAAGAGATTTTTGTGTTTCTCTGAATCCCCACTATGTCCAAATCATCGATCGCCGACTACAATCTCGGCTTCAACCACGGCTTCGACCTGGGCTTCAACTTTACCCAGCAAAGTGTTTATGCGATCTCAAGCACGAACGACGACTGTTGGAACTGTGGTTGCGACCAAGGGCGTGAAATTGACAACAACGGAACTTGCGGATATTGCCAAAAGACTTTCTACGCCAACCCTAATGCCACCCTTTGAAAAAAACGCAGAGAACGTGTTCCCAAGTTACTTTCCAGTGACATTCCCTTTGAGACCAAAAATGGCCGTTGTGGAAATTGGATAAACGACATCGAGTTCACCAATACGCTTGACAAAGAAAGCCACGCCTCGAAGACGACAAAAAGTAAAAAACGAACGACGGAGACCAACTAAGAAGGTGAATCGACAAAGAAAGAAAGAAACCGACTCGGGGAAAAATACAAAAAGAAGTTCATCACATTGTCAAAAAGATGGTGGGAGGGTAGAGGAAAGGGTGATTGGGATAAGATAGAGAATGAAAAAGTGAGAATATTTTTTTTTGTTTTTATAGGCAAGATTGAATATTTGTTTACCCATGGTTATGATATTCTTCTTATGGTTATGATTTTTCATTTATTTTTTTTGAAAAAAAACAATCATTTATTTTTAGATTTCTTTTCCTCTTTCAGACGTCAAAATTGTGTGAGCAAGATGTTTGAATGCTTGCTCTGAATGTTGTCGAATGATGTTTTGTTTCATTGATCCGACTACACGATGACACAGAATCATTTGAATTTCCATGGGCAATCTTGAGGCAATTGACAAGAAACGAAATTGCATATCTTCTGTTGATATAGAAGAATGCTTGAGTCGAAGTAAACCGTCACACAAGAAAACAATCAATGCAAATCGATTTGCTGCCATTTCATTCAACATTCCAGTCTTTACACGAAGTTCGTGAATTGTCTGTAATGGTTTGGCGATATATCTTTCAAGCAGCGACACAATTTTTTTAAAGTCTCGCACTCTTGCAATTTCAAGTGCAGTGTAGCTTCCTTCGACTTGAAAGTTTTTTGACTTTTTGTTCTCGACATCTCCTATATATTTTCCGCTGGCAATGAGACATTCGATCATCTCGAGATATCCTTCATAAGATGCATACCACAACGGGGTGCGTCCGTAGTTGTCATCAAGGCTAACATCGACACGCCGATCCTTCAATAATGTTCGAAATACAGATGGTTTATTGCACTCACAGGCTATTGAAATTGGAGTTTGTCCAAAGTAGTCTCTGGCGTTGATATTAATGTCTGGATGTGTCAACAGAATTTTCACGACATCACAATGACCACGCACGGAAGCAATGTGAAGAGCGGTAGCTTTTTTATAATCCCATTGACGATTGACATCTACTGTTGGATCCTCCAGTGAACGTGACACCTCAAAAACATTGCCATTCTCTGAAGCGTCGAACAAATCAGCTGATGCAAAAGACGGCATCGCTGCACAGACACGACGAAAGAAAGAAATAAAAAAATGAGAATCCCCCAAAAAGAAAAAAAAAGAACAAAGGGAAAAAGGGAAAGAAAGAAAATGCCTTTTTATTTTATTCTTTGCCCAATTTGGGTAATGTTTTTATTTTTAGTACATCTGGTTATGATTTTTTCCCTTTATTTATATCTTGTCGGTTTTTTTCGTTTGCTTCATCCACACCATCTCAGCTCTCCTTTTCCCTTTGTTTTTTTTCCGAAATCATCCCGCTCATGTCTACCATCTGCACGTTTTTGGATAAGCATATCCAAATGGATTCCTTGAACCTCTTCATTCAGGGCGGGACTGCCAACCAACATCATGCCTGGCTTTCTGCTCTACTCTCTCATGTCATCAAGCACGACATTCTTACTCTTCTGTCAGTATACGAGTACAACGCTGATGCTGGAACTATCACCAACATCTCTGCCTTTCCAGACAGCCCAGAGTATGCCAAATGCTGGAAAATGGGATGCACTACAGGCGACACTGATACATCAAGAGCACCTCCTCCACTTTACTCGACCGTGCTGGATGAAAATGGCCAGGATGCTCTCGCTGGTATCAAAGTGGACGGAGTTAAACTTTCAGAAATACAACGACAGCAACAACATCTTCATACCACAGCCCGTGAAGATGGGATGAAGTTTGTGCTTCAGTGGATGCAAGAGCGTCCTGCTCCCGTGATCATGGTCATGAAAAACCTCAAGACTGGAGATTTCGGCTCTGCTGACACCGCCAACCTCTTCAGGTCTCTCAGGAACAAGACCAACATCTTCTGGTGCTTCACTACACAGTACTCCATGGTGATTCCCAAGGACACTATCCCAAAGTGCTTCGACTTCATCTTGCTGTTCAACCCGGAAAAGCTCACAGCGAAAGGGGAAAACGCCTGGGTCTCTACATTCTTGAGCGAAAATGTTCACGATCAAGCCTCGTGGTTCAAAAGGACCCTACCAAAGCATGTTTTGAACGTCAGCGAGCATTTGAATTCTCCCCAAGTGTCAAATCATGTTGACAAAACCGAATCATACTGGAGTCTCTACTTGGCAATCACGGGCAGTGTCACTCGCGACAAGAAAACAGGATTCTTCTTGTTCCATCGTTTACGTATTGTTACCCGTGATACTGCCTCCACCCCCTTTCGCCCCATGACAGAGGAAGACTTCTTGAATGATGATGAAAATGACACCAACAGAGGTCCAAATGAAGTTGATTGCCGTCAACAATGATTGTGTTTTTGTGACAGCCACACTGATAAACAAAAAAAAAGAAAGAAAGAAAGAAAGTAAGAAAAGAAAAGAAAAAAAGTCTTCTCTTTTTTATTATTATTGTTCGTCTTGAAGTGAAGCAGCAAGGGTCATGAAAGCTGGTTCTGAATCCTTGGTTAAAATGGTGTCTTTGGCTGATCCCACGGCACGATTGCAAACAACCATTTGTAGTTCCATGGGAAGTCTTTTGGTGATGGCGAAAAAGCGCGACGACACACATAGATCAGAAATACCCGAATCAATCTCCTTTACGAGATCATCACACAAAAAGACAACCAGTGAGAATAACTCAGAGGCCATCGCATTCTTGAATTTGAGATTCACTCGAATTTCGTGCTTGATCTGTTTTGGTCTCACCACGAATCTTTTCAAGAGTTCCGCGATTTCGTGACGTGAAAGCCCAGTTGCGAGTTCAATAGCTGTGCGACTTCCGGTACTCATCCACGACCCTTTATCGTTTTTGACATCTCCAAGATGTTTGTCACTCGCGATGAGCCAGTTGATTGTGTTAATGTGTCCACTATACACCGCGTCCCATAATGGAGTGCACCCCTGTTTATTTTGATTTGCAGCGTCGACACTGGGATTCAACAACAGCAATTTGACAATAGAAGTTGCCCCATTCCAACAACCAAGTGAAAGAGCAGTCTCTCCGTTTAAAGTCGATTTATTGGTGTCGATATCCGGATGAGCGAGAAGGAATTTGACCACATTCTCGTTATTTCTCATGGAAGCACACATGAGAGCTGTATCTCCTGAACAGCTTTTAGCATTTATATCTAATTCAGGATAACATTCTAATATGGATAACATTGTATCCAATCGACCATCGTGTGCTGCACAACAAAAACTATCCACTGCAGCCTTTGTCATTTTTTTCACGAACAAAGAGAAACAGAAAAAAAAGAATAAGGGAGGGAATGATGTAGTTTTTTTCGACTTTCTTTCTTTTTTTTTAAAAAAAATTCAAAAATAACAAGTGACAGATAAAAAAAAATTCAAGAAAGTAAATCATTTGCTAGGGATTTGAATGCTAGTTCTGAATCCTTGTTGAGAATGTTCTGCTTCATTGATCCAACAACACGATGACACAAAAGCATCTGTAATTCCATAGGTAATCTCCGAGAAATAGAAAAGAATCTGAAAGCACAGCTCTTTCTCATATACCGCACAAGTAAGAAATAATTATGGGTATCTAGCACTCCAATTAAATGGTTCGTGCTAAAATCGAGTCGAAATAAATCATCACACAAGAAGACGATGAGGGCAAAGACCTCGGCAGCCAGCGCATCCAGCATTCCAAGCTTCACACGAAGTTCATGCCTGGTTTGTGCTGGATTGGCAACGAATCTTTTCAACAAAGACACGAGTTCGTCATTTTTACCTGTCTTTATTGCAACATCAAGTGATGTGTATTTGAAGTATTTGTTATGCACCCACCATCCCCCTTTCTTGTTCTTGACATCTCCCAGGTCCCTGCCACTTGCAACGAGCCACTCGATTACTTCATTGTGTCCATAACAAGATGCATACCACAGCGAAGTGCGTCCCTTGTTATCTTCGAGTGTGACATCTACACGTGGATGCTTCAGTAGTATTTTAACAACAGACACACGACCATATTCACAACCACACGAAATGGGAGTTTTTCCTGTGCTATCCCTCAAGTTGACATCAATGTGCGGATGTACCAAAAGCAGTTTGACAACTTCAACATGATCATTGTAGGAAGAAATGTGAAGAGAAGTCATCAGAAACGCTTTTTCGAACCAGTTGACATTGATCAATGGGTGATCCCTCAACAGAGATGACACTTCAGATGTGTTACCATCTTTTGCCGCACTATACAATTTCTTTTCGATACTGTCTGCTGACATGATGAGAGGAAAGAAGAGAAGTAGAAAGAAAAAGAAAAGAAAAGACAACGATCATGACTTATCTTTTTTTTTTCTTTCTTTCTTTTTTCTATTTTTGATTTACATTGAAAAAAAAATTAGCAAGTGATCTAAATGCATCTTCAGAATCGTTTGTTAGGATGCTGTCCTTATATGATCCCACAGCACGATTACAGAGGATCATTTGAAGTTCCATGGGTAATTTCTGGATGATTGAAAAGAATCGAACAGCCATATTCTTTCTTATGACCCTGTTTGAAACACCTTCTCCGATGTACACGTCAAGTGGTATCCTAATTCGAAGAAGGCCCTCGCAGAGAAAAATATTCAAGGCGAAATGCTCGGCTGCCAGTTTATTCAATGCCCCAAGCTTCACACGAATTTCGAGGCAAGTCTTTTTCGGGTTGGCGGTGAATCGTTCCAGAAGTGACGCGACTTCAATATTTTTCATATTTCTTGCAATTTCAAGAGCTGTGTACCAAAAGTCGTTGGTTTGTCTCCCTTTCTGTTTTATGAAATCTCCAATATACTTGCCACATACAATCAACAACTCGACAATTTCAATTCTATTGTAATAAGATGCGTGCCACAGTAAAGTGCGTCCATTGCAATCACAAAGATGCACTAGAACACGAGGATCATCCAGAAGCAATTTGACAACATACACTTCATTCCATCGACAACCGTACATCAATGGAGTTTTTCCATCTTCGTTTTTCGAGTTGACTTCGATATTTGGGTGTGCCAAAAGCAGTTTAACGACTTTAGCATGACCAAGCAAAGAAGCATTGTGAAGGGGAGTCCACTGGTTGTCGTTTTTCATGTTGACATCTATGTCTGGGTTGTCTCTCAAGAGAGATGATACCTCAGTATCACGACCACAAGCTGTTGCATCCCAAAACTCTTTCTCTACAGGCTTCGCCATTGTTGAGAGATAGAGGGGAAAAGGAAGAAGAAAAAAAAAGAAAAAGAAAGATGAACGAAACATTTTTTTTTCAATTTCTATTTTTGGGGTTCGCTTTAGAAAATCTTAGAAAGTGCCACGAAATCAGGTTCAGGATCCTCGTTCCATTCATCACGGCACAACACTTTGAAATTCACGAGCAAGCGAATGAAATGCCCCGTTTGACACAGATGTCAGAACAATGTCAATTTTCATTAAGTTGTGCAAGCGATTGCAAATCACCATCTGCAATTCAATCGGAAGCAATGAAGTTATTGTGAAAAATCTCATGGCCTTCTGTTGTCGAAAAGTAGTTTCATCGACAATCTTCTTTGTCACAAGTAGTTTGTCACAGACGAAAATGACCAGCGAAAATGTATCTGCCACCATGGAATCGACACACATAGATTCCATTCTACAGAAATGCCTGGTAACAAGTGGAAGATCATAAAGTTTTTTGACAAGAACAAGCACGTCGATTTTATCTTGTTTTATCAAGTCCATTGTTCTTGTTAATATGAATTCGAGCGCGTTTAGTTTTTTAAGCGACGGATAACGTAACACAGTTTCATGAAACCCCCCGTGTTCTCCTTTGTTGAACGGATTCAAATCATGAAAATCCCTGTAGGCTATGAATTGGATCAATGTTTTTAATTCCTCGTAAACCACAGCATATGCAAAGGGGGTCATGCCTGTGCAGTCAGGTATTTGTGTATCCACTCTCTTGTTCTCGAGAAACAACTTCCTGATTTGTCTGAGTTGGGTTTTTGTTGCCATGATCTTTGACAAAAACGTCCAAGAAAGAGCCGTTGCGTTTGTAGCGGTCACTACATTTGGATCAATTGCTGGCTGTGTTAACAAAAATTCCACCGCTTCTACGTTTCCATAGTAAACTGCAAGATGCAACCAAGACACTTGGTGGATACCTGCTGTGTCTGTTTCTTCCACTCCTTTGAATATTTTATTCAAATCAAACCCAGGATTGCACTCTAAAATATCCTTCATTGTTTTGACGCATGTCACGGAATCATTGTCGACGATCGCATCTCCAAAAGCATCAGTTTCTTGTTGTGACCCAGCAGTGTAATACATAAGATAAATTGTGCGAGTAGAAAAAAAAGAGAAAGAGGGGTGATGTGAGAGATAGGGATGCGTTTGAAAAAAAAAGAAATTTATTTTTATTGTTATTATTTGTCGCTAATTTTATTTTGTCTATTTTTATTTTGTGTGCATTTTTTGACTTTCCATCCTTCTCATCATCGCTACCACAACAACTTCCCCGTCATTTTTTATAAAAAAAACAATGAAGACATACACCACTTTTTACAACGGGGATGAACCTTTCAGAGTCGTGGTGGACGAAAACAATGTTCGTGTATACAAAAATGGAAATGGAAAACAAGATGATGAGCTGTTGTATACCTTGAAAGATGTCATCAAAGTGTTCCCCGCTAAAGATCCCTTTGAAGCTCGTGATTTCGGTGCTGTTGTCATCCAAACTTCAGTTCGCACTTACTTTTATGTTTGTAATGAAATTTACACATTTGTGGTCGAACATGACGAACAGATCAAGGAAGTTCTGGCACCCACTTACACTCGCACTGTTCCGTATCCATACGCTGTCACAGAGAAGAACTTTTATCTTCTTCTGAGTGGAGTTAAACTTCCAATGAGCATGCACGAAAATCAATCTGGGATTGAAGATGATTGCTACAGATTATACTATGGTTTGCCAGTACACATTCAAGAAGCACTCAAGAAAATTGATTGTACTGTTTTGGTAAAAAAAATGACAACGTATAACAACACATATTTCTTTGCAGCAAAAAAATGTTAACTGGGCTTTCGAACAAAAAAAAGAAAAAAAGAGAGAATGCAAATCGGAAAAACGCACTTTGTTTCATTTCATTTTTATTTTTTAATCCTGTCAATTACTTTGTTTACATCACCACGAAACCTAGCCAATTCATTGATCACGGCTTGCCTTCCAGCTTTTGGACATGCCACAATAACACAAGCAATATCTTTTTCAAGTTCGTTTCTCTCAAAATCGAGTTGTTTTCCATATTTTATGGAGATATCCTCTGAAGACCCTTCTTTATGTATCCAGTGTGAAATCATCTCATCCAGTGAAAGACTGCTCACTTTCCATGTTTTGGCTCTTATGATAACATCGACATCGTGAAACTCTCCTCTTCTTTTTTCTTCCTCTGTCCTAGAATCTTTCCAGGCTGGAATACGCTCGTAGATGATTTCTGCTTGGTCATCAGACATGATAGCTAACAAAAAAACCGAGAGAGAAAGAAAGGAAAAAAAAGAGAGAGGAGAGAAGAGAAAGGTCCATTTTCAATTAAAAAATAAAATTATTTTATTTTTGATTGCAAAACCAGCTCAACATCTCCATTATTTTTCAAGAGTGATTCTATTGCTTGCTCTCGCGTTTTCTTCATCTCAGTCATCAACACTGAAATATTGGCTTCTGTAACATGTCTCTCTAGCAAAATATCCACAAGCAGCACAATGTTACAATGCATTTCTTCTGAAAATAATCGTAAACGCTTATTTGCTCCGGCTCTTTTCATATCTTCTTCTCTTTTTCTGCGATCTATGATCATGAGTGCAGTGATTTCAGAAATAACATCAAACTGTTTTGACTTATTCAAAGGTGTCATTTTACTGACATGTTCATTTACATGAACCACTTCACCCCTGTGATTGAAAAGACACACTCTCTCGAAAGTGTAAAGAATTCTTTGTGTCATGTCAATCACATTAAATGTGTTTTGTGAAGGTTCTTTTGGAGTAAGATCTGGCACGACATAGAAAGATTCAGTCATTCTGAAAAAAGGATCAGCGAAGGGGTTTTTATTTTTTTTTCATTTTTTGTTTTTATTTTTTTTTATTTTGAAAAAAAGAACAACTCAATTAAAAATAACATAAGCATTGTCTTGTTTTTGTTTCATCGCCCAACAACACTTGACCAGACGATCTTCAGAACCATCATCCACAAGTTTTAAATGTGCTGCTTTGTCTGCATCGTTCTTCCCCTTTGAAATGAAATATAACATGAAATTCATCTTGACATCTGGGTTTTCTTTTATCCTGTCGAAGAAACCGAAGTAGTAAATCTTTTCCTGTGTTACTTGAAGAGGTGGCGCACCAAGAATTCCAAAATGTTGATTTCCCCAATCTATGTAGTTCCTGGAAGTTTCTATGAATGCTTTCTCAAAGGTCACTCCACTGGCTGGAATCATAGCAATCTGAAAGAGTGTGCCAGGACTGTTGGTTGCTGGTTTCCAGGTGAAGGCTCTGTGGCCCATATCAACCAAATCTATCTGTGGGCCAAGAACTTTGCGCAACTTGTCCATATAAGCAAGCAACAAGGGTTGAACGATCGCATTGTGCTCTTTGGCTTTGGTGTAGAAGTCATTCATTTCTTCGGTTGCACAGAATGTAGGTTTGATCACGCCTTCGCTCATTTTTTGCAAGAAAAGAAAAAAAAGAGAGTGAGAAAAATAAGGAGAAGAATGAGAAATTTGTCACAAAACCTCACTTTTTATTTTTTTTTCAGGATACAACGAAGCAAGATAACAGAACGCAGGAAATGAATGTTTGGAAGTGATAGTGTCTTTGTTGATGCCAAACATCCTGTTGCACAAAATCATCTGAAGTTCGAGTGGGAGCCGAGTTGCCATTTTCAAGAAACGTACAGTGTCACATTCTTTTTCGGTGAGTGGTGGGTTGATTTTTAAATATCCATCCGATGCCAAAACCACCGTTGCGTAGATCTGAGTAGACAATGCATCTGAAAGTTTGTATAATACTTCGCACTCGTGTTTGGTTTGCAAAGGGTATGTCTTGCACTTCTCGAAAAAGTTTACCAGGCCATTGAATTTACAATATCGAGCCATTTCTAAAACTGTAATGGGCTCATTTGTAATTTCACGAGAGAGAAAATCATGGAAATTCGCACGTTTGTCTATTCCTAGTTCATCATAAGAACGATAAGCAACCATCGCTTGCAATTGGTGGATTGCTTCATCACCGACACATGCAGTTCTACAAAGGATGTTGAGGTTATCCCATGTTTCGACTATGTCGACTCTGACTCGTGGGTCTGACAAAAGGATGATGAGCATGCCAGGGTCATCATCCTTTGTTTCAGAACACGCATCAAATAGGGCTGTCGCGTTGTTGCTATCAGCCATATTTACATCGACATCAGGATGGGCAAGGATGATGGACACGATAGAGGGCAGCGAGTGGCGAACGGCGTAATGAAGGGCAGTGAAATTAATATCACCTAAACCATCAAAAGTTTCGTTGATTTTGAGAGGGTGATGTTTGTCGGTGGCAAGAATTTTCTTGGCTGTTTTTTGACGATTTTCTTGAATAGAAACGACAAGATCGTACATCCTGCTATCGTCTTCCCTGTTTGGATCATTGGATTCTAGTCCAATGTCTTCGTATTCATCATCATCTTCTTCCACATCACTGTCTGGATATTGATAATACAGGTGAGGTTTCCAATCGTCGTCGTCGCATTTAAGACCTTTGTCCTTTTTGTCTTTCGCATCCAAATAACATAACAGCGATTTCGGGCAAAATGAAGACAACATTTTCGAGTTTTTTAGTTCGAAGAGAAAAAAAGAAAGAGGCGAAAAACGAAGACATTCAAATTAAAAAATTTTTTGGGGGTAGATGCATTTTCCCTTGTGGTGTATTTATATCCCACAAAAAAAAATAAAAAAGCAGTCACACTTGAAAAAGCAGTCATTTTTTAAAAAAGCAGTCACAAAAATTATGATGATGCATTCTTTTTTTATTGTTGTTGTTATTGTTTATGACAAAATAAAAAAAGAATGTCTTCTTTATTTGTAATCATTGTTTTTGTTTGGATGCATCTAGTTTCACAGTCTCATCTTGTTTTTTCTTCTCGAAGAGGGTGGCAAAGTGCTGTCCAAAGAACATAAAGAATACTCCCACTATCAAACCGATGATAGCATTCTGAATCCCATTAAAGTTTCTGCATGATGCGAGAAGTAGCATGATTTGCGAAATAAAGTAAAGCCACCCTACTCGAATAGAGATGTCGAAATAGATGAGAAGAAGCATTGACCCAAACACCCAAATCATGTGAAGGACCCAGTAAATGTCATAGTCTGAGTTTGAAATAAAGATGGAAATCCAGAGCATGCTCAAGTAGAAATTGAGAAGTCCGATATGCCTGGATGCATCCTTGAAAAACATTGCAGATGATCTAGGCCAGAGGTCATTCGAAATCTTTCCAGCAATCACCACACAAAAAGAAAACACAGAGTGATATCTGACTACGGATGCTTTATCTAATCCAAATGTCACGGCATCCAAGAATGTGTCGGTTTTAGGAGAATATAAAGTACACAATCCAATGAGTGTGATGATTGTCATGTAACCAAAGATTTGGTGTTTGAATGCGAGAGTTGCGTAAATGAATGTCATTGTGGCCATAGTGGAGGTAATCTTGCAGGCATCCAACCCAGAAATTCCTAAATACGAGTACGCAGTGTAAGAGTATCCACTTGCCATCGCCACAACAGGGAAGAAGGCAAAGATGGCAGCTCGTGGATCAAAGCGCACAACATGTGGTTCACTTTCTGTGTACACACGAGTGACTCTGATGAAAAAATGACAGAGAGCGATCCAACAGATGCAAGTTGAGTAGAACATAATTTGAAGCCAGAAAGGACCGACGAAAGCGAGGATCTCTGGAATGTAATGCACAATGATGTATCCGATGGACGCGGCAGAGATGACTGATCCTGCAACAGTCACATTCTTGAACCTATTGATATTGTCTTCGATAGCAAGATCGTCACGGTCTTTGTGGGTGCGGTTCATGATTTTTTTCAGACAGAAAAGGACGAGAGGGGAAATGGAGAGAGAGGAGAGAAGGACGGAAAAAAGAAAATACAAAACCCCCCAAGGTATCACTTTTTGTCTATTTATAACAAGCAATCACAAACTCGTCAATTATCCCCTTTCTTGAATTCATGAGCAAGTGATTGCAGTGCACCTTCTGATACCTCTGTCAACACAGTATCTTTTACCGAGTCATGGGTGCGATTACAAAGCAGCATCTGCAACTCAATCGGAAGTCTGGACGCTATGGTGAAGAATCTCATGATCTTCATTTCCCGAAAGGTGGTTTCATTCACAATCTTCGTTGTTTTGACGAACCCGTCGCAGAAGAAGACGACAAGTGAAAATGTATCTGCTATAACGGATGCATTGAATCGGATTTTCATTCTGCAATAGTGTCTGATGGAAATGGGGCGCTCGTATAGCTGTTTTATCAAAACGAGCATACTGTTTGAGGTCTTATCATCATTTTTGCATGAACTAAACCACGCACATTCCAATGCAGACATGTTTACGAGAGAAGGGTGTCTCGACCAATTTTTAAATTCATGATCTCCCTTTGTAAACGGATTCAGGTCATAGAAATTTTTGTGGTGCACGAACTGCATTACAAATTCTAGTTTCATTGTTTTGACCGCGTACATAAATGCGGTGAGACCTTTTTTGTCGACAATCCCCGCATCCACTCTCTTGTTTGATAATAACAATTCTATCATGGCACGTTTAACTGTGTCACTGGCGGAAATTACCATGCACGAAGTATGAAGCGCCGTTTGCATACGTTCATTCTTCGCGTTGGGATCGATGCCGGAGAGGGTCAAGAGGAAGCGCGCTGCCTCCAGGTTTCCATTGTACACAGCCGCGTGCAGATAGCCATATTTCTTGAAATTCCGTTCGCCGAATCTGTCTTTCAGATTAAAGTCGGGATTTTCTCTCAAAATAGTTTTCATCAAGACAATGTTTTCATCACTAGCAGTTTTGACTGCATCCAGGAAGGCTATTTCTTGTGTGGTCATTGGTACAGTCTCAGGAATCTCTTCTTCGTTCATCTTGGTGGTGATAGCGTGCGTGTGGAGAGAGGGGAGAGAGAAAGAAAAAAAAGAAAGAAAGAAAGAAAAGTAGAATGACAAGGTTTTATTATTATCACACACATTTTTCTATTTTTAATCGATCATTGTGCTTTGTAGTATTTGGCGTAGTAAACACTGACAGGCACCTTTTCCAGCGATGAGCCGTTGAACACGGATACGAGGAGAGTTCCATTGCGAAAATCCTGCACATCCTTCAAAAACTGGTCGACTTTGCGTCGGTGTCGTTTACAGAGAACACCATCGGAAATACCCTTGACAATCTGCTCTGAAATACTCACTTGCATTGGAGTCGCACTGTGTTTGTAAGTTTTGACATGCAAGCTCACTGATGAAGGAAATGAGCCGTCGCTGTCGCACATGCCCGAGAAAAAACAAGGAGTGGGAAGAAGAAAAAATAAAAATAGAATAACATGACACCCTTTTTATTTTATCAGTCATAGATGGGGTTTATTTTGGGGTTGCAGGATAATTTTCTTTTTAGTCAGTGTGTGATAAGTTGAAAACACCGATAAAAATAAATAAATAAATCCCTTTTTTCTCTGTTGTTATTCGACAAGTCTCTTCCCTTTTTATTTCTTTCTTTCTTCTCTTTCTTTCCTGTAAATCAGCGGCACGACATGGATGAAATCAAAGATTACTTGTTAGACGCAATCGATGACGACGAAGTTTCTGAACTTTCTTCGGTTTTACAAAATCACCCAGAGCTTCACATCAACGATCTCTATGAAAGCACTGATGGCGACGGCATAGTCACCACCCTTCTTTGCAGAGCTATCTATCGCAATAGCGAGAAAGTGGTAGAATTTCTATTATCGCGTCCAGGTATTGATGTAAATCTACAGAGTCACCAATTTGTATTTACCCCACTGATGTTATGCTGTGTCCCGACCAAATCAAAATGTTTTGATTTAGTATTAAGGCACCCCGGGGTAGATGCAACCATTGAAGTGGATGGTTATAACTGTATTTGGGGAGTGTGTCGCGATGGATACAGCATTCTTCTGAGAAAGCTAATCGCGAGTGGGATCTATTTGGGAGATGTCGAGCACGATGTGTATAACTCGATTCGCTATCCCCATCCGAAGGGTCCATGCACTGCAAGAGAAATGGCACTGCGCAATGGACATCGTCAAATCGCAGAACTATTAGACTTCTTCTTTTTGGACCCAGAACGGTGCAGACATGTTTCCAAAGTGGAATACTGGATGACACAAAAAGAACTCGCGTCAAGACAATATGCACTGACTATCTTCTTGTGTGATGGGCTGTTGTCTGTAAAAGCTAACACGGACGATCATGACAAGAGGAAAAAGTTTTTTGGGATGATACAAAGGCTTCCCATGGAGCTTCAGATGTTGGTGTGTAACCTGGTGTATAAGTCAACTGATGAATCTATCCTTTTTAAAGAATCAGAAGAGGCGTTCAGGTCACTTGTATTTACTCTGATCATCGAGGAATCAAGAAAAGACACCAAATCATGAACATGGGTCAAGTCGTGCGAGCCGAAGAAGCGATAATAAATAAATAAATAAGTTTTCCTTGTTCTGTTTAGTTTGTACCTTGTTTTTCCCCTCTTTTCTTATTTTTCACCGTCACAAAAACATGAGCGTGATAGAGCGTTTGTTTGAGGCATCAAACGCAAACAATGCGTCTCTTTTTTCTTTGATTTTGCGAAACCATCCAGAAGCCGATGTCAATTTTTTTAAGAGATAACAAAGACCAAGCTCGTATCACCCTTCTCTACGATGCTATCTATTTCAACCATTTTGAAATATTTAAAATTCTTCTATCACATCCAGACATAGATGTCAACTTGGTTGATACTACTAATAACAAGACCCCATTGATGTGGTGCTGTGGTTATCCTTATGATGGTCATTCTTATAGTCGTGATGCACTTCTTGATTTGATTCTAAAACATCCAGATCTGGACGCGACCGCTAAACCAAAGTGCGGATATACTTGTATATGGATGGTGTGCAAAGAGGGATTAAATCTGCCTCTAAAAAGATTGATAGCCAGTGGTGTGGATTTAGGGGACGTCGAACATGAATTGTGCGAAGATGATAGAGCCTATCCAATTCCAACGGGTCTGTGCACTGCTAGAGAAATCGCTTTGAGAAAGGGGCATGCCTGGATTGCCAAGTTCTTCCCTTGACTTGTGTGACATGATCAAGTTGATTCTGTTTTTGAGTGGTCGGTAGTCTTTTGGGATGGACATCCATGTCTTGCTTCCCATGATCACAATATTCTTCTTTTTCTCGTCGACAGTCTTGGTAGTGATGGTCTCGAAAAACTTCATGTCCTTTCGAAGACGTGTTTGCCATGGAGTGCTTCCATTCTGCCCAATCTCCCCGTTCAAGCCCATGGCAAGGATGACTTTGAGAACAACCATGTTTTTTCGATGAAAAGGGAAAAGACAAGTGGGGGAAAATAAAGGAAAAAAGAAAAAGAAAATTTTATTCTATTTTTGATTCTTATTTATAGACGATTGGATGTTTTAAAAATAACACAGATGTAGTGTCATCGACGTCTAGAGTCATACTCATTGTTGGCGGTTGTCACTGGCACACCGGTTGACAAAAGTCGCATTTCAGCGGGTGAAAGTTGACTAACCATTGGCCTGTATTGCTTCATTCTCACGTCTGGGTGAACCCACTTCCAAGTCACAAGCATCGTATTTGTAATCGCCTCGCATGCAAATAAGAAAATCAAAGCAGTCAAGAATGCATAACACGAAAACCTCTCACCTGTCATGGTCACATAAGTAAGACCACCCATAACAACTGCCACCATACTCAGAAAAACAAAAAGTGGATAAGCAATCTGTCGGATGCGAAATAGATGAAGTGAATGGCTTTTCAAATACAACGAAGTTATATAACATCCAGAAAAGATCATGCTTGCCAAGAGTGAACATGATACGTATGCCAGAAATGATCCACTCGGGTTTACTGGCAACTCGACAGCAAACGATGCTATCGATAATGCGAATTGCAAAGATGTGAATGAAAGTCCAACAGTAGATGCAACAATCACCTTTGTCTTTCTCAAGGTTTTGTATCTATCCATGTTTTTTATGCAAAAAAATAAAAGAAGCGTGCCACAATGGAAAATGAAAATATCATTCTTTGATGTTAGCACCGTTTAGTTGTTTTTTATTTCTTTTTTTCTATTCTTTTTTGATTTCATTTTATTTTTTTCAAAGCTTCAAGCTTTTCTTTCGCGACACTTTTTATTTGCCTTCTTTTATCTCCATGAAGCGAGTAGCCCAAAGACGCTGTGCATGTTGAATCAGAAAGTCTATCTTTTCTTCGTAAGTCATAGATGTTTTCAGCTTACCTGTGTGTGATCTGAAATCATCCGAATTGATTATTTCATGCACCCTGTGATCATTTCTTTCTTCTTCTAGTCTGTATAATTCTTGAAGCATGATTTTAGCAGAGATGAGAGGACTATATTTACATGCTTTGCCACTTATGTCTCTCATTGTCTTTGACTGTTCAAGGCATTCTAACTCGACCACCATGTCTCTAGTCATTGCAAACCATGTCATCTTCTCTATGTCCGGTGGTCCAAAGAAAACAATGTTGTGGTGCTTCTCTCTTCTTTGAGACCCGTCTTTAGAATTTTTTTTATACGGAGAAGCTTTCTGATCAGTCAAATCAATGTCTATGTCATCATCATCATCATCGTCACCGCTTTCATCGAAGAGATCATTTGTGTTGGAAGTTTTCATCTCGTACCCATTGCCCCACTCCTCATCCTGATTCAGTGACAGAGGAATCATACCATCTCCGGTTTTGTTAACAGCATAAGATCTGCGACCGACACCACTTCTTCTGTTCTTTCTCTTTGCGAGTTCAGCCACAATGGGAGCCGACACTGTTTGAACTATGATCTTTCTCATGTTCCAAAACGAGAGTAGCTGATCAAACACCCCACTTATCAGGATGGGCGACATGTTCGAGAAAAATAAAAACACAGTTGGGTTTGTCAGGCCCGATTCAACGGCTTTCTTGTACAATTCTTCAGAAAAGAAGAGTGCAAAGTAGGCAGTGACCATGAGAAAAGAAACAAAGAACACCAAATTCTGTTCCAAGAGAAAGAGTTTGGATGCTTTGATGGCCGCCCAGTCTTTGCCATTTCCAGAATCATACTGCAAATAGAAGCAGAACAGCCCAAGTATGATATTAAAGGCGAACATACAGACAAGCACCCATACCTCATTTCCAAGAGAACAATCTCCATTGAAAAATTGAAGGGAACCGATGCTTTCATATCTGAATTTTAGTGTCACACAGGCGATGATTATATAAAGCATCATGAAAATAAAAATAGTGGATATCACTCTTAAAGTACTAAATCTTGGGGGTACAATCTTGGAAAGCAGCCTGAGAGGCAACCATCTCATTTTGTTCTTCTTTTCTTTTCCCCAGTACTCAAAAGACATGAGAAAATAGGGTGTCACTGTCATGGGTGGTGCTATCATTACCATAGAAAGAGTGTACCAACAGTCCATGAATCCTGCCATGTGACTCAGGTAAAGTGTGAGGTTGCAAAAGAGTCCAAAAAACACGGCTATGTTCACGTTAATCAACCTGCTTTCGAGGGCTTCCTTGTCAAGTGTTGTGCGAACACAAAAGCCAGAATAAAAGATTCCTATGATTGCAATGTGAACCATGACTATTATGAACTGTGGCTCAGTCACACTCAATGATACAATTGACAACCCATCTCCACAAGGAAGAAGTTCTTGATCAGATGACATCTTTTTCGCTTTCTCTTTTTCGCTTTCTCTTTTTCTTTTTTTTATTCTATCTATCCAAATCAAATAAAATGAAGTCAGAACAAAATAGATACAGAAAATTGGGAGCAGAAGTGTTTTCTTTGAAGTGAGTGAGTGAGTGTGTGCATTGTTTTGCTTGCCATTTTTTTTTCTTTTCATTTTTTTTAAAAAATCCCCAAACAGCCATCAAACACTCCAAAAATGCTTTCAAAGTCACATTCTTCGTCAGTTGGAAATGATAACAGCAGCAGCATCAAACAGTACATTGATTCCCCTCAAAAAATGGCAAAGTTGCTTTCGTCTGTCATTTCACAGAAGGACATGGATATTGTTGGAACTGGCGATCCTAGATATTCGAATGAAAAGGGTGTGGAAGTCTACATGGAATATGTGTGTAGTATTGCATTTGATCTCGCGAGTTCAGGCAGACAAGACGAAATACCTTTGCTCGTGGAAGCAGTTTCAGATAACTTGCAGCAAATGATAGTTCACAATGTTGAAGAAGATGAGAGTGAAAATGTTTCTACAACCATTGCACTGCCGCCTGTAACAGATTCATCGTGGACGGGAAATCCTGTGATGGATAACAACATAGATGAGGCAATATCCAAGTCAAATGGAAAGATTACGGGAGGGTATGTGACATGGCTGACTGAGAACATGAAAGACGCCATAGATTCACTCCCAGAAGAAAGAATACTCGAGGGGGTAAAAAAGAATCTTATCTCACAGCTAGCTACCCTTGGAATTATTGATGAATCATTTGATGTGGATGACCCACAGACGCTTGTTAAAGCTATACCCAAGCTGATGTGCATAGCTAGTTCTGAGGAATCTGACATGTACCAAAATCACCCGGGCAAACTCAAAGAACTTTTTTCTCAGATATCAAAAGAAACCCTTGACAAGATAACATCCATCATGTCAGAAGAAGACAAAAAACAAATGGCTGGGATAACAGAGGGTATTTTTGACAGTAATATTACACGTGGGTGCTTAGCCGTAGTGATCATAGCTGTTATCATTGCGCTTTTCACTACTACAGAGGATGCAGATAATGCATGGGGACATGCAAATGATTTCTTGTCGTGGTTGTATCAATACCTGACCCAGATGGGATCAGAAGGCGACGACATGTTCAACACAAACCCTATTGTGCACAACAAGTCAATGATCCAATCATCGTTTGAATCAGTATTTAATTTCATATACCATCCAGATGAACGGATGACTGGAACGGGAATATACGATTTATTGAATTCTGGTCCAGTGACAGTGGCAAATTCTGTGTTTGTGACAATGCCGCTTTTTGGATTCTGGAGAGCAAAAGGCGCGAATGGGTTTCTGAAAGACGAAGACAAGTACTTTATTCCCGGCAACAACAGCTCAAAAGAACTTGGAGCAGAATATCTTTTTTATTTAAACAATCAAGACAAGATACTGGCCACCAGAAATGATGGTAACTTGTATGTCATCGGTGTTGACACACACACCAAGCTAACGGGAGAAACTGTCGAACCATACGCCATAAAAAATGAGTCATTGTGGAAAGAGATAGTAATCAACAAGCGTTCTCTGTTCATAGATTTTTTTGAACTCAGGAGGGGAAAATCAGTCAAGCTATTCACAGAAACATACGGTGAATTCGCATCTATCGATGGAACACAAAAACCATTCATTGCCAGGTACAGAAAGAACCCAAAGTTTAAATTTGGAAATGATGTGACAAAACTGTCAAACATCGAAGCTTATCTGTTTGGAAATATTGTGTCGTTTGACAAGGATGCAGTCTTACAAGACATGGAATCATTAAATATCAAAGCATTAGAAAATGGTGGCAGTAATTCCACGGTCTTTCTGAAAAAGCGTCTGAAAATATTATCCAAAATATTGGGCATTGACCCCAAGTACTTCACTGTGATGATGATATTCGCCTTATCATCTACATTTAAAATCATTTACAACAAGGATACTACGTGGTTCGGGAGCGCTGTTTTCGCCATTGGTTCAGCTGCAAAATCACTTTTTTATGCCAATATGGAGGAATCTGGATCAACAGTGAAAGATATCATCGGAGCCATAGATGCCTTGAGACCTAAAGTCATGTCACCAGCTGGCATACAGAAATCTACGCGATTTTTTTCTAAACTGTTTATTTCCATTTTCAATACAAGCTACGAAATGGGCATGTCGTCAAGTTTTCCTGGTGACATGGATAAAGACAGTGAGTGGAAATACAAGCTGGCAGAAAAGATATGCGTCGATTCACTTGAAAAATTGCACACGATGAATGAAAATACCCATGCTATTCCCTGGGTGGCATACAATGCTGGATTCTTGAAAACAGAATTCGCCATGAGTGTCTTTTTGGGAAATTCTGGTCTCCCGGACATAGGCAATTTCTTAAACTTGTCAAGCAGCACATCAGAATTGATGAATAGTATCTATAACATGGCTGGCATCAAAGAAATCCCACCAGAGCGTACCTGGAAAGATACAGCGATGACAGTGTTCGGGGCATTGGGCATACCAATTTTATACAAATTCTTACAGAGAAGAAATCGATCCCGTGGGGTGACACGCAGTGAAAGAGTGGGCGACAGATTCAATGTTTTTAGATTAATCAATGACCGCATGAATTTTGGAACTTTCCCAACCCTTGGAAGTGTGTCGAAATACACAAGAGCCATATCATTGTCTCAGCACACCATGTCATGGCTAAGACATGTATTGGTAGGTGCTGCTGTGTCTGGTGGTGTAGTAGCCATGAATTATGGTATCCACACTGGAATGTCTTTCCTGAACGATTACTACGTGAATGGGGAAAAGGCCGGCTCCTCAGAGATTCTTGGGAAATGGAACGAAGCAAATCACTACGAAGGTCTCTCAGAAAGCGCAACATTCGTGTTGAGTTCTATTGTGGCTACTGCCGTGGATTATCTTGCCACCAGTACTGACATGAGTTCATTCATTCTCCCCAGCCTTTATTGCAAAGAATCTATCCACCCAATCACCCCATGCTGGCTGAGAGAAGCGGGTATTCTTAACATCATTCCCACAGAAATGAAAGAACTTCTCAACTACCTCTTCCTAGAATCGTTTGACTACGGTCCGTTCTGGAAAAGACTTGTTCAGGTGAATGCCTTGTCTGACAAGACGTATCTTGATCCCTCCAGCAGGTTCATATCAGTTGACAGATCAGGCTCGTTTAATCCATTTGACAGAATTCTTTACGAGTTATTCCTCACTGGTCACGATTCAAATGAGTTTAAGTTTTTGAAACAAGAGGTGGATAAACTTGAATACCCCCACGAAAAGGAAAGGGAGTGGAATAAATTCATTGCATCGAAGCTCATGACACTTTTGCGTTTGATTAACATGCACAGAAACAACAATCCAGAATGGACAAAGAGTGGTGGGATCATGACTCATTTATTGCTTTGGCAAAGTGATGCTGAGATATATACAGGTGAGGATCATTTTGATAAGTTTTATAAGCAAGGTGTGAAAAATGACATCTTCGAAGGACTCGAAACATTCGTGACCAATCTTAGCTTGCATTCTCAAACATACAAAAGACTGTTGTTGTTATTTTTCTCTGCGTTTGATGGAGAACAAAAACGCACCAGTCTTTGCACAAAACCATTCTGGCGAAAATTATTTAGTGTGAATGACACTATTCCACTTGGCAAAATACAGATGTCAGAGGGACTACAAAATTCTAAATACCTGGGAATGGAAGATGACTCCGATGCATACCTGGACGAAATAACAGAACTTACTCCCATTGATTACAATGACATAGGCAAAGATAAAAAACAGACAAGGACTCAATATTTGAGAAGTACAATCATCGACTTTCACCTCAGAATCATCAGGGATTTGAAAAACTACCACAGTACTGATGGTGGAAATTACGAACACATGTCTATTGTCAGCGATTGCAATGTTATGGAGACAGTGTTTAATTGTGCTCTGGCTTTGATTCATACCATACAAAAATTGCCACAGCCAGATAAAAACACACAAACAGGCGTATCAACTACACGCTCCGAGTTGAAGAACATGCAAACAGATTTCATGATTGGGAAGAGAGTCAGCATTCTCAACAAGAACGCTGATATTGATGTGTCTCATCAATTTTCTCATATGCAGGTTTTTGCTATGACTTTCAGAGAAGAAAGAATCAGAGACGAACAGAGTAGGATTCTTTCCAGTGGGTTTGAACTCTACACAAACAAGAAACTGATTGCTGACATAGTGCTGGACACGTCCAAAATCAGAGAACAGGCAGGTGTTGAAGAGGAAAAATACAAAGAAATCCTTGTCAGTACCACGAACCCCGACAAAAAATGGTTCATGCATGACAACATCACAAAAACACAAAAGGATAAACTTCCAGAAGGCAGATACTATGACATAAGAATGATTTACAGCCTGTTGGTTATTCTGTGCAAATTCGAAGAGAGTGAGGCCAAAACATCAATGAAATTATCTGATGAACTCAATGTTTTACAGTTGATGCGACTGTTTCAGAAATATTTCACAATACGCGGAAACGAAGGTATCAAAACAGAAGAAGGGTTTTTAGAAAGAACAGTGTCAAACATTCACATCTCAGACATCAAAGACAGGTTAGATGTTCCTATAGCCATCAAGCTTACAGAAAAGATTTATGCATGGGACTCGTATTTCTCCACGCACACACAAAAAGATAACAAGAAGAAAAGCCAATCACCACCTTCGTGAAAAAAAGAGAAATGGAAAATAAATTAATCTTGAAGTGACAATGCACATACATTCTTGTATCATCTTTTTTCTTTCTTTCTTTCTTTCTTTGGTTTTTTTCAAAAAAACAACACCACATGACACAAAAAGAATCCCTGTATGACAGTGTGTCATCCACAAAGAAATTTGCAACAAAGGCATATTCAAAATACATCATACTTCCACTGGAAGACTTGAAAAACTTTGAAATTTCTTCTATTAAACACCGAGTCAGCATTTTACATCTCAGAAACGTGGCAAGCGCGGTGAATGATTTTATACGCAAGACATCTACTGTGCCATCTTTGGATATGTGCGAGGTCATGTCAGAGTGGAATATGCTTTCTTTGATTCTGAGGGTGAGTTTCGAGCCATGCTCTTTTTGCAAAATAAAAACAGTGCCCGAGGACAACCTGGCATATTTTCCGATGGAGGGTGCCAGGGAAAGCATCATAAAAAGGCTCATGAAACTAGCCAATGTGATAGGTCTTGCTGGATGGGCCAA
>Ga0302312_10000368_pt1 | contig 36956 bp, 34 predicted proteins | sample III_Palsa_N2_1_FD_200529 | JGI IMG/M metagenome (GOLD analysis project Ga0302312, IMG submission 200529) | Peat permafrost microbial communities from Stordalen Mire near Abisko, Sweden - III_Palsa_N2_1 | ecosystem: Environmental > Terrestrial > Soil > Palsa > Peat permafrost | place: Sweden... | reverse complement strand
TGGCGGTGGGCATCGTGGTCGATGATGCGATCGTGGTGGTTGAAAACGTCGAACGAAACATGGCGCTCGGGATGACCCCTCGAGAGGCCGCACATCAGACGATGAATGAGGTATCTACTGCGCTTATCGCTATCGCACTAACGCTGTGCGCTGTGTTTGGTCCGGCGGCATTGATGCCTGGGATCTCTGGTCTTTTCTTCAAACAGTTCGCAATCACCATCGCGGCGTCGACTGTAATTTCATGCTTTGTCTCGCTCACTTTGAGCCCTGCACTGTGTGCGATTTTGCTGAAAGAGCATCAGAAGGAAGAGAAGCCCGGGAGATCGACGGCGATTGGCCGCGTTCATGACGCCGTCTTTGGCCAGTTCAACGTATCGTTCGAGTGGCTTTCCCATCGGTACGGTCAGCTTACTGGCCGTTTCGTCCGGGCTACGACCCTCATGTTGATCGTCTACGCCGGACTAATCGCCGCAACAGCCTTCGAGATGTCCAGGATGCCGACCGGATTCATCCCGGAGCAGGACATCGGCTATCAAGCGATCATCACGCTACTGCCACCAGGTTCGAGCCTGGAGCGCACGGACGCGGTCGTTCGCGAGGTGACCGATATCGCTCTGAAAACGAAAGGCATCAGACATACGTCCCCTGTGACCGGTTATGACGTTACGACCGGCACCATCGCGCCCAACGTTGGCACAATTTTCACAGCCCTGCCGTCGCTATATGGAGACCACATAAAGGGAGTGAACGCCGCAACCATGTTGGTCACACTCCGTAAGCGCCTGTCTGTTATTAAAGACGCCGTCGTTATCGTAATAAATCCCCCACCCGTTCAGGGTCTGGGAGCTGCTGGCGGCTTCAAACTGATGCTAGAGGACCGAGCTGGTCTCGGTCCGCAAGCGCTTGCGCAAGCAGCTAATACGTTGGTTGCGACCGCCAACAAGGACAAGGCGTTCGGGGGCGTATTTACTCTCTTCAACGCGGGTGCGCCATCCGTCTATGCGGATATCGACCGTCTGAAGGCTGAAAAAGTTGGACTTACGCCGTCAGATGTTTTTGCCGCAATGGAAGTCTATTTGGGCTCGCAATATGTAAACGACTTCAACTATCTGGGCCGCACCTACCAGGTACGAGTCCAAGGAGACCAGGCGTTCCGCAGAACGCCCGAAGATCTCGGACGACTCAAGGCGCGTAACGTGGCTGGCGAAATGGTGCCCATCAGTACAGTCACCACCTTCAGGCAAAACACCATGCCTTACCGCATACCGCGGTACAACCTCTATCCAGCGGCCGAAGTCATGGGTTCCGCCGCGTTGGGTGTATCGTCGGGTGAAGCGATGAAACGCATGGGAGAGCTCGCCAATCAGGTGCTTCCAAACGGTATTTCGTTCGAATGGACTGATCTTGCGCACCAGCAGGAGGAGCAAACTGTTTCTCCTCTCGTGATCTTCGCAGCCTCCGCGATTTTCGTGTTCCTCGTGCTGGCCGCACAGTACGAAAGCTGGAAGACCCCACTCGCGATCGTCATGATCGTACCAATGTGTCTGCTTGCGGCGGCAATCGGTCTTAACATCCGTGGTATGCCGATTGATATCCTTGCACAGATTGGATTTGTGGTGCTCGTTGGACTGGCAGCCAAGAACGCAATTCTTATTGTCGAGTTCGCGAGACAGCGCCAGGAAGAAGACGGCGTGGGTGCCGAGGAAGCGGCGACACACGCAGCGCATGTAAGGTTGCGCCCGATTCTGATGACCTCGTTCGCCTTTATTTTCGGCGTCGCACCGCTCGCCATAGCCAGCGGCGCCGGCGCAGAAATGCGGCAATCGCTTGGGACCACGGTGTTTTTTGGCATGCTCGGTGTGACGATCTTCGGCTTGGCGTTCACTCCAGCGTTCTATGCCTTCGTTCGCAAGCTCGGTCTACGGACTCCAATTTCCGTTCCTCAACGGTTAGGTAGCGGAGACGCCAAATGAATCGCTTCGTCGCCAGAACGCCCAAAGCGATCATCAGCGGTTTGATTATAAGCGCGGCCCTTGCTGGCTGCGCAGTCGGTCCGGACTATGTCGCTCCCAAGACGGAAATGACCCCTTGCCCGCACCTAAACTTGACATCTGGTGGACAGGATTCAATGATCCGATGCTTGAAACGATTGTGCAGCGCGCGCTGGACCAGAATCTTGATCTCCAGGCGGCTATCGCGCGCGTTGCGCAATCTCGGGCAGCCGCACAGGCTGCTGGCGCAGCCCTGCTTCCGACGATTGATGCTAATACCTCATACACGGCTGAGCACCAGAGTACGCAGAGCCCGCTTGGCGCACTGGCAAGCGCTTTCCCAAACTATAGTCGAGACCAAAAGGAGTACGTTGTTGGTGCGACCGCTAGCTGGGAGATCGATCTGGCCGGTGGGCTGAGACGCGCGCATTCAGCCGCTCGCGATGAAGAGGAAGCAGCCGAAGCAAATCAACTTGGAACGCGTATCACGGTTGCTGCTGACGCCGCCGATGCATATCTCCAGATACGGGGACTACAGATGCGCCTTGCAGTCGCGCAGAATCAGATTGATACTGACGCGCATCTTCTCGAGCTTGTGCAGGCGCGTGTGCAGGCGGGCGCAGCCACTCCGCGGGAAGTAGCGCAAGCCGAGGCATTGCTTCGCCAGGCACGTGCAAGTATTCCTGTCCTACGCATCGGCCTGGAGGCGCAACTTAACCGTCTCGACGTCTTGATGGCTGCACAGCCGGGAACTTATGCCGCCGAGCTGAGCACCAATGCTGGTGCGATTCCTGACATTCCAGCCATCGGAACAAACGACCAACCAATCGACGTTCTGCGCCGGCGCCCTGACATCATTGCGGCGGAGCGTCATCTCGCGGCCACCAGTGAAGAAATTGGGGTAGCTATCTCCGATTATTATCCGAAGATCTCACTTTCAGGCGCGCTTGGATTCGACAGTATTACGAGTAATCACTTCCTGAGTGCGAAATCTTTTCAACCGGTCGGTACCGGCGCGCTGCAGTGGCGTTTGTTCGATTTCGGTAAGGTCGATGCTGAGGTGAAGCAAGCTCGTGGAGCGAACGCAGAAGCATTGGCGCAATTTAGGCAAGCGGCACTTAAAGCTACCGAAGACGTTGAGGATGCGTTCATCACACTCTCGCAAACGGAGCTTCGCGTACGAGAATTGGAACAGGAAGTAACGGCTCTTACGCGGGCGCGGGACCTGTCAGAAAAAGCTTATCGCGCGGGCTCGATCACGCTGACAGATGTGCTTGATGCCGACCGGCAACTTCTTGGATCGCGCGACGATCTCGATGCGACGCGAGCCGATGCAGCTAGGGCGGCTGTTCGAACGTTCCGCGCTTTAGGTGGCGGATGGGACGCGCCGCAACAAATCGCTAAAACAAATTAAGCCGTCTGCTGCGAGATGAGCGGTCGTAACATTGAAAATGAAGCCCCATCTCTGCGGCCGAGCGCTTTAGTCAGGAAGTCGAACCGATTGAAGAGGTTGACTCGGTCGGACTCGGCTTGGCTTCGATGGGCTCATCGCCACCATGCCGATCGGCCGAGATGGTTGCGTTGACCGCAAACAATCAACGTCGGTGTCTGTCAGCTGCCTCGTAATGTTTTAAAAATTGGCTCAACCTCAAGCGGCTCAATCAAACGAGTTTGATCAGTGCAACTTTTTGGCTGGCGCCAAATTCAGCGCGACCAAACGTCCACGATCATGAAATCGCGTTTCCAGTGCGCAGTACCGCCTAGCGCCGCTGAGGTTCGAGTTCAATCAGTTGAAACGCTGGCTGCGAATCGCAGGAGGAAGCGGATGTTTTTCCGCAGAAAAAGACGGAGTGCTCGGCGTGTTATTAACGCTAGAAATTTTAGCCCACGTCTGAATTTGCCCAACTGGATCGGAACTTTCAATCACATCGTATCCACCGCTGGTCAACCGATACTCTGCGGGTGTGGTGCATTCAGTTACCAGTCCCATATCCTTGAGCAACGCCAAGTGGAGTCTCACCTCCGACCAATTGTGTCCTTCTTTCGCCCCCGCTCCTTTTTCAATGTCCTTACAGCATTGCGTCGGCTTGTCATTGTCCTGCATGAAGGAGAGGATACCAACTAGAAGTTCGGTGTTTCTGCGCATTTTGACCTCCACTGATAGTTCAAGGCTGATACACGATATCAGTCCCGGGACAAACCTGCATCGGAACACTGCTATCCGAAGAGGTCTACTGAAATCACTCAACATTACGAGATCGTCGCAGACAAGTGTAGCTCGGTGTGATCTCGGGCAAGGAGCTTGCCGCAAGAAAGGTCTTTATCGCGCGCAGCTTGTCCGGCGCCCAATACTATCTTGGCGGCCTTTGCCCTCAGGTCCGCGACCAACGCTTCAAACACCAGAGCGTTTGAACGGAATCCTTCAGTTGTATGCCGAGCTTTTGCTCATATATCGGCTGATACCTGTTCGTCTTTTTGCGGGCGGCGCTAACATAAACCAATCGCCTTAAGGGTTTCGATTGATTAGCAAACCGTTTCAATACCCCCGTCGATCAGTCATCTGGGACGCAGGCGTATTCGTTGATCTGATGTTAACAAGGAGAACGACATTGAACGGATGCGTAAACCAGATAGTTTTACCGAATCAATGTTCACAGTGTTGAAGGTGGATGATTTCGTGCCGAAGGACCACCCGTGGCTTCCGGTTCGCAGGTGGCTCAATGACGCGCTCAAACGCATGGACGACGTGTTAGCTCATATGTAAGTGGCTGAGGAGAAGGGAGGTCGGCAGAGCATCGCGCCGGCGACCGTCCGACTCAAACTAACACTTAGCAAGCCTGCGCGCAGTCTCATCAATACCTAAACTGGTTGAAAGCGGCTGAGGTTCGTCTTGACATACTCCCCCACAGTGACCGGCGCTTGTCCGGTTAGCTTCTGAACGACGTTGTTTGTTCCGGCAAACACGCCAGCGTTGTAATCGCGATATACATTTACGATGTGCTGGATGAAGTATGGCGTCATTCCGACCTTCGAGAGACGCGCTTCAAATGCGTCGAAACTTTCGTTCTCGTAGGTTATTTTCCGCCCAAGCGCACCCCCGACTGCCGATGCGAGTTCGGCATGGTTCATCTCGGCAGCGCCGAACAAATCGTAGATTTTCCCGGCATGATCCGCCGGATTTAGGAGAATGCTGGCGATGACACGCCCCTGGTCTTCGGCAGCAATAGGGGCATGCCTACCCTCGCCCGCCGGAACTTTCAGAAGATCGTGTTGAGCAATGAGTGGAAGTTGGAATCCGTACATCAGCCATTCCATGAAGAATGTCGGGCGCAAATGAGTGACAGGAACCCCCGCCCAATCAAATATTCGCTCTCCGTACCAGTGAGAGAGGGCCGCGTAGCTAACAGCGTCCGGGCGCGCAGATATTTGGGACATGTTAACGATTGATCTCAATTTAACCTGCCTCGCTGCTTCTGCAAAATACGCCGTGGCATCGACAAGTTTTCCCTGATGAATGGGGTAAACAAAATATGCGCCAGTTACTGCATCAAGAGCCCTACGAACTGCGTGCGGATCAAGAAGATCGCCCACTACCACCTCCACCCCCAACGCCCTGAGCTTATCAGCCCGCTCATCCTGACTATGTACCATGGCCCGTACTCCGGCGCCTTTTGCTAGCAACTCTGTGATTGCATGGCCGCCGGTTGCGCCGGTAGCACCGGTAATCAAAAACAGTTCGCTACTCATTTTTAAGCTCCTAATTGAATTGGGTCACTTCGCTTGCTCAACGGCCGCCACTGCGAGTTTGAGCGCCAGTTCACGACGAGGTCACGCCGCGCGTATTACTTGCGAAATAGCCTGAGGGTTACCGATTCGTTCACTTGTCATCGACATGCTGAGATTGAGGTGCTCCCGACAGGATGCGTCCAAGCTTCGAACTGCAGAACGTGAGGTCCGGCTTAAAGTGCCCAAGAGTTGCGTGCATGCGGGATCGGGTGTGTCGTGCTCGCAACCCGCGACGTCCGAGTCGCAGATGATGTTGCACGACATCAAGCAGAATCATCATGAACCGGTTGGTCGCAGAAATTCGAGCCGTGAAAGCTCCAAAATTGGCAAGAGCATTTCGTCTAGCTGACTATGTGGGACGCCGCTCGCCTGAGCAATCGTCCTTAGGTATGGCATTGGGTCCAGCCCCGAGCATGTCCCTCTCCTCACACGTCCTTGTTCAACGTTGACCACATACGTTGCATATGCAACAATATGCCACATCACACCGGATCATCGGTTTTGCTAACCTACCGATCCGACAATATCGCGCGAAAAGTCACGCGGTTTTGTCAGTAGTCGGTGGAGGGAGAAATTTTGTCCACGAGAAAGTCCATTAATTATGTGTATATACTCCTATTTACTATCCGAAAGATATTCGATTTAAGGGCGAGGGACCAAAGCTTGAGCATATCGCCCGTTTGGACCATGGCCAAGTGTCGTCCGCATAGTTCAGTTAATTTAAGGTTGGCCGAAATAGTGGAGCGGTTTCCCTCTCCTTGGAAACTGGGTGACATAAGGTTTAGGCAGGTGGCAGCGTGCGACGTTTTTATCCGTCGTTCGTAGACTCGTTCGGCGCAGGTTCCTAGTCGATAGGTATCAAGCCCACTGTTCGCCGGCGCAAGCGCGGCTGTCATGCGTTGCACACGCTGCAATTCCGCGATTCGGATACGTCAGCTCGTGGCCCGAATGCCGCGCATGAATTGACGCAAACGGGACCATTTAACAGCATAGGAATTTCGTTATGGATGCAACAACCTCGCCAGCCAACAAGCGAGCGATTCTCTTTGTCGTCTCGACGGTCTCATCACTCGTGATGCTTGACTCAAATATCGTCGCGGTCGCGCTACCTACGATTGCACGGTCGTTGAATGCGGACTTCGGTGAAGTCCAGTGGGTCATCACAGCATATGTCCTGCCATTTGCGGCGCTGTTGCTTCCAGCCGGTTCGTTTAGTGACAAAGTTGGCAGGCGCCTCGCCGCTGTAATGGGCATGGCCATCTTTGCGCTGGCATCGCTGTTCTGCGGATTAGCTAAAGTGCCGCTGGTCCTAGACCTGGCAAGAGCAGTGCAAGGTGTCGGAGCCAGCCTGGTCATGACCTCTTCGTTGGCGTTGATCAACCACATTTTCCAAGGTGGCGAACGGGCGAAGGCATTTGCGTTCTGGGGGTCCAGTCTAGGTATTGCAATCACGTGTGGCCCAATAATCGGGGGAGTGATTTCCAGTGTCTTCGGCTGGCAGTGGGCCTTCCTCATCAACATCCCAATCTGCATCGCACTCATCGCCGGGATTCTGAAGCTTGTACCGGAGTCTCGCGACCCTGACGCGAAGGGACTGGACTATGCTGGCATCGGGACGTTTAGTAGCGGCCTCTTTCTTTCGACGTGGGCAGTGATCGACGGTAACGCGGTTGGATGGTTGACCACGACTGTGCTTTTGCGCCTGGTTTTTGGCATCGCGCTGCTTATCGCGTTTATTGTTGTAGAAAAGAACGTACCGCGACCGATGTTCGATTTGGCGCTGTTCCGGTCTAAATCATTCGTCGGCGCCGCGTTCGCAATGATGGGTTACGCGGCCGGCGCTCAGGTCTTGATCTTCTACCTCCCGCTCTATCTGCAAAACGCATTCGGCCTGTCACCGATGAGAGCCGGCATCTCGATGCTGCCATTCGCGCTTCCGATGTTTCTCGTTCCGCGCCTGATTGCCCGATTTCACTGGTCGCAACGGTTCTCTCTGGGGCTGGGACTCACCATTACTGCGATTGCCGACCTTGCATTGGCGCTGCTTGCCCATGTGGATGCTTCGTACACGCCGTTCGCGATCGGTATGTTGACGGCAGGTATCGGAGCTGGGATTTTGAACGGCGAAACGGCCAAGGCTATGCAGGGTGCCATTCCGACAAGCCGGGCGGGGATGGGTTCTGGTATCGGAGGTACAACGCGATTCACCGTCTTGCTGTTTGGTGTCGCGGCCCTCGGAGCTATCCTGGTAGCGACGGCAACTGAACGTTTTGCGCCTCTCGCACAGCAACTGGGTATTGAGCCCTTGCGCGCAGCTGAGATATCAAAGCGCTTCTCTGCCGGCGACGCCGCCGCTGCGTTACATGCAATCCCCGACGATTTGAAAGTCTCCGTCGGCAATGCATTGCGCGAAGCCTTCCAGTCGGGCTTTGCCTACGCAGCCATTGCCGCCGCCGCCGTCGCAATCACATCGCTATTGCTGACGTTAGCTTTCTATTCGCGAGATTCGGCGCAGGCCCCAGTTGGAGATGACGAGGCTATGTTTGTTGCTGGCGAATAATTCGACGCGGGCCTAGGAGCGCATTCCACCTTTGGGGTCTGCGCCCGTCTACCCGTGGGATAACGCCGGAGACACGCCCCAAGAGAGCAGGGCAGACCGACCACAGCAGCTATGTAGGTCTGGCGGCTCCCGGTTGTGGCGGTGAGGACCCTAGAACGGAATTCGACGGGTTTCACTCGGTGCGTAACCGAAGTGGGCCTTGAACGCTCTGCTAAATGCAGCGTCAGACCCGTAGACAGTCTTTTGAGCGGCCTCGGTTACCTTGATTTTGCCGGTACGAAGCATGTCGGCAGCGATCGTAAGGCGCCATCTCGTGAGATAGCGCAGCGGCAGCTCGCCAACCGCAATCGTGAACCGCTCAGAGAAGATCGAGCGCGACATGGAACCGATGTTGGCGAGCGTTCCCACGTTCCAATCTCGTTCGGGCGCCGCATGCATCGCGCTGAGCGCTCGCCTGATACGCTCCTTCCCAGGCCACCAAGCCAACCCAGGTTGGTCGGACGTGCATTCGCCCACGTGCGTGAGATCCGAATGACCAATAGGTCAATCAGACGGGAGATCATCGGGGAATTTGCCTCGTGCGATATCCCGGCACTTGCACACCTACTTTCTCGCCGACGCCACTGCGTCCAGCTAGACCGCCTCCCGCGCCGACAATAAGACGCGAGCCACCTGATGATACCTGGACCGTCGATCAGTTTTCTCGCAATTCCCCATCGTTAGTTGACGCGTCGGAATTCGATTTCAAAATTTGGCGTGTGCCGTCTGAGCTCCAGTCCAACTTGCCTTCTATCCACTCAGTTCTTTCGCGTTCCAAGCTGATCGACAACTCAGCGACGCCACGGTTCGTGAGCACGCATTTTTCTGTTGATTCAGCCGAATACCTACCTAAGGATATCTTGTCGAGCAACGACAACTTGCGCATAGTGAACGAATGGGAGTTCGCATCCGTCATCCCCCTGCTGGACAACCTGCATCGCAACTGTAGGACAGCGATTGAACCATCCGCCGCCAGGGACGAAGTCGGTAATGCCGGCGCACGCTATCACCCTGTGGCTCTAGTCGCAAAGTTCAAAAGTTACCGAAGCTATCGGTTCAGCGCTGTCAAGTATCCCCCCTGGCGACCAAGACGATGCCATCTGCGAGGACGTGAGCATGTTGAACGAGCTAGAAGAAGCAAGCCCTTGGATCCAGACGATAGAGGCGCTTCGCGTTGTCTCCAGTGAGCACGGAATACGACCGAAGATGCCGAGCTTAAAGGTAAAGTCCGTCGTCGACTCTACGTTTCCCCAGTCCAAAAGCTGCATGATTCGGATCACCGACCGCGCCTCGCCCAGCACAGTGACAGTGGAGTGGGGTGATCCCACTGTTGCGCACTACGGAGCGCAACTCTGGCGACTTGGGTCAGCTCGTGCGTCCGGTTCGTGTGCGATAAGCGGCGCCACAATTACCCGTGGAGCTCCAGTTTACCGCCCTTCTATTGGACGTTTCCCGCCGCAAAATCGCAACGCGATGATACTTGCCTCAACGATAGATCAGATGTTGGCCGTGGAATCGACCTATTCCTGTGCGACGCCGAAGGAAAAAGCTGAGCCGTTTTGATAGCGGTCATCGCTCCTTCCTACGCGATAGCCAGGGCACCCGTACCCTTCAACCGGGCTGCGATAGACGCGTCTGGCATCGCATACATTATCAACATGAAAGCGGTGCCGAGATACCAAAAGAGCGTGTGTAGGCGCGTTGCGCCTCGCAGGGGACTCGCGTAGACCTATGTCTGTCAGGACCCGTGGAATGCGCCCACACTGCTCTCTTGTAAGCCTCCCTCTGCTATCTGAGGTTCGTTGCTCGCATCGTCTGCACTTTGATCCGTTGCACTGAAAGCATTTAGTACGCGCAATGTTGTTTCAAGATCCGAAGCGGTTAAATCGCCTAACATTCGCAAATGTAATGCAATTAGTCGCTGCTCCATTTCCACGGCAGCGGTCCGTCCGCGCTCCGTCAAAGAAACAATCTTGGCACGCCTATCTTCTGGATCGGAATCGCGCCGAACGAGCCCCGCGTCGCAAAGTTGATCTAACAAACGCACGAGCGATGCACCTTCAATCCCCACGTGCTCAGCAAGCGCTATTTGACGCACCGCCGCGTCCAGTCTGTTGGCCGCTAATAACACGGCCGCACACGCCTCTGAAATATTGAATTCCAATAATACAACGGCGCTAGTTCGGCGCCAGCGGCGAGCAGCCAAAATCAATGCACTGCTTACGTTGCGAAGTAATGTGGTTAGCTCGCCCATAAGGCCGGATGAATGTTAGGTTAGTTGGAAAGCGGCCGTGCTTCTTTTATCGCAGCCTGTATGAACGCACTCGCGACGCTTTTTAAATTCCGAGATTGCTTTAGCAAGCATCCAGTTAATGTCTTTTGCTTTAGCGCTTAAGATTTTAACTATGATCTCTCTGTGCACCTGTGTAAGCAAGTCGGAGGGAGCTGCAACAAAACAGCGGTCAAAAAATTGCCCATCCGATTGTTGCACATGGCAACAACTTTAATGAATGGTCCAAAGGTATGGGATGAACCCGCTGACCCCCGCCTACAAGCGTTGCGCGGCACCGAAGACGTCGACACTCGAGGGCACAAAACGTCCGTACCGAACTCAGCTAAAAGGTAAAGTTTAGCCCGCTCTTCAGCAGCCGCATAGCCGCCCAATCAATGGACATTGTCGTCCCGGGGTATTTTCGCGACCACTTGACTCTCGAAGACCAACGCGGCTCCTGTTAAAAGTATCCAGGAGGCGTCGTGATCCGCGTAGCGCGACGACTAGAGCAATTTGCAGAAGGTTAAAATCGAGCGTAACCATCAAGCCGGTTAGCATCAGCAACGGCATGACGATTTCTGGTCGGTAAAACTGCCGTTCAATCAGCGCTCTCATTTCGAATCCAACGTATAAACTTATTAAGGTATGGGACGCGCACGGGTAGCTCACAGCAGCGTTTTCTGTGATTTTAGTTAGCCACTAGCGGCTCCATGGATATGTGGACCGCGACACCGCCTGCATCGACAACCGGATCAACACGTTTGAGACACACCATACTGCAAACGCAAAGGTGCTTTCGGTAGTGCTCATCCGGGAAATCTTTCGACCCGTACATTGTTGCATATACAACATATAAAGTCAAAGGAATCCTGCTCATTTGCGTAATCGTGAAATCCGCCTAGTCTGTAGTCAAGCGGAGTGATTGCATATCGATTCAGTGCTCTGCCAACGCGGCTTACAAGCATTGGGCAAAGCGCGGAGTCCGATGGACTCCGAAGGCCAAACCACGCCGTTCGCATGCTCCGTTGTAACATTGACAACGGCATTCCATGATGTCGGAACCAATCCCCAAAAGAGCGGGTCTCGCTACCTATAGGCTAGGCGTGCGTGTGCCGCGGCCGCAGGCTTCCACTTGCCCCAGACAACATGCGAGCGCTCATTGCTCCGAACAGCAACCCGGTTCCGCCCCAACTGATCGCGTGCATCCCCCAAGCTGCCATCCGGAAACTCCAAAGGAGGACAGCAGGAAATGCTGCCGGCACCTCGTTGATGTCAGGCAGAAATGCCATCGCGGTAACAATAATGGCGACGAATACGACTCCCGCTCCAATGGATGCATTCCATCCTCCCAGCCGATGCTCAAGTCCACTGCGAAGCTTTACGGAAAAGACCATGGAGACAACAGATACAAGCAACATTAAGAAATAGAGCTCGGTACGATAGGCTATCGTCCCAGGCTCGCCTACCGACGGCGGATTAGCTGGATATTTGATGCCAGGCACTAGCACGATTGCTACGAACGCCGCTGCTGCAAGGTACCCAGACAACGCGCGAGCGCTCAAATTTCCAGATCGCCCGTGCGCGTAGGCAAACACCAACGCGAAAAGTCCGCCAACGGACGTTCCATACACGGCAACTGCCGTAAAGAGGCCGATTCCCGCCTGCGTCTTTCGACTAACGAGTTCCGGCTCTGGAACATCGCCCTTGGCCGTGGCAACGCTTTCCTCGAAAGCTATCGCGCGGGCGACTGAGGGCTCGCCTGCTATGGTGGCGAATCCAAACGTAATGATGCTTGAAATGAAACCCGCAACTAATCCTCGAACCAGCAATTTTCCGATCATGACGGCACCTCATTTAATGGCACGGAAAACCGAGAAGATGCCGCCCGTCATGCACAAATTCATGGACGTACATGCCTTGAATCAACGAGGTCGCCCCTTGTTCGGCGCCCACGAAATAGATGGCTAGTAAAAGCAGCAGGCCAACCAATATTGCCCACGGCGCGATATCGCGGAGCGGGATGGGCATCGGCCCCACTACCGGACCAAGAGAGGCTTCATTCATTTCAGTTCTCCAAAATTTAATCTATACGATAATGCAGGGATGGCACTTCCCAAGCGCGAACGCAGTGCACGATGTGGCTCACGTCTGACGCAACCGACTCAACTCTCTGCATGCAAGGCAGGCTCTGAAAAACCAAGAAAGAGGCCGTCTCAAGCGAAGCTCTTGACCGCGGAACTGACTACTAATGGTTCCCCGCGACGCGGTGCAAAGTGCTCGTGATCCGGTGGGCACGTAGCATGCTCAAGCCTGACTGCTTCGCCATGCGGAGTGTTCAGATATGCAACCCTCCACATGGCCGCGCGGGTGGGCGAATCGCCGGGTGCAAACTGACCTGTTTCGATAAGGATTGCATCGAGCGCATCAACCCACTGCCGGAAGTAGGCATCGTTTACGGATTCCCCTGGTCGAGCCGGCGAGGCGGATATCTTTTCGCTGAACACACGGACCCAGTCTTCCCAGCTGAAGCAACCGTTCTCGTTCAGCCGCAGAACGAGCGCGAAGGCTTGTGCTTGCCACGGTGCGTCGAATGCCCTCTCGTCCTGGTCCCGAACGATTTCGGGCAACGTTGATTCAGAATATTCCTTCATAGGTCATCCTCATTACTGACAGCATCCAGATGGTCATCCCAGAGGTCGATGCGTAACGTACTGTTAACATTTGCCACACTGCCCCAAAGGTCCTCGGCCGCGAAGCTGACGTTGTACACGTGCTGTGGCGCGGGCCCGTTGCAGTGAGCCATCGTGTCCGGAAAAATGAATACCCCATAGTCGGCCTCGACGGTACCGACTTTGCCCTTCACGTACTGCGTAACGCGCGTATGTCCGGCCGGGTTGAGATTTCTTGCGCGAACACGCTGGCCCACGGAAAACTTTGGGGCGACAGGCTGGTCCACTCGTTCCGACGCACCTGTTGCCAGGACTCCAGGCACCATTTCTTTGGTTACGGGCATGTTCAATTCCCCTTAAGTTGAGCCATCCGAGCTTCGATTTCGGCCGTCGAAACTATCCCTGCCTCGTCCAGATTCTTTTCCACGGAGGCCAGCCAGTGCTCGTAGTAGCTCGAGGAAAGGTAATGTGCTGCATTCATCCGTTCCATGCCATGACGAAATGCATGGAGATTAATCGTTCCTATTGCAAATAGAGAAAGGAACATTGCGAGGACGCGCCCTTCCCACTCGTCGGCGAACGCGGGTTCCTGCGCCCTGTAGTGGATTTCTCCGAGCCCGTGCATACCGCCAAGATCGTGAATACCGTTCATCGAACCCTCCGAAATTGTTCAGGTCATGCGATAGGGAGTTTGGGAATACCAGTCCCAATCATCGAGTCGCGCGTGACGAGTTCGATCAACTGCTCCTCGATCCAGCCATCAGTCCCCGGTGGCCGCTCCGGTAAGACCATATAGCGAACTTCGGCGCTACTGTCCCATACGCGCACTTCTTTGCTGTCAGGTACGTCAAGACCCAATTCACTCAGCACACCCCTCGGGTCGATGACGACCCGCGAGCGGTAAGGTGCGGCCTTGTACCAGACAGGCGGCAGCCCCAACGTCGGCCACGGGTAGCATGAACACAATGTGCATACCAGTACGTTATGCACTGTCGGCGTGTTCTCGACCACCACCATGTCTTCGCCCTGAACTCCGGAATAGCCCAGCTCAAGAATCGCCGCGTTGCTGTCGCTCAACAGTCGAGCCTTATACTCAGGATCGGCCCAAGCTCGTGCCACGACGGCGGCGCCGTTCCGAGGCCCGATTTTGTGCTGATAAGCGTCCACGATTTCGTCAAGCGCAGCTGGATCAACGAGCTGCTTTTCGACCAACAACGATTCGAGAGCTCTCACCCGCAGTTCGATATCTGACGGCGGCTTGGTGTGCTCGTGCTCATGAGATGTCATCTTGCACTCCATTGTTATTCCAACGATTTAAACCATGCGATTTTGGCGCGGAACTCCGTTGGATATCTAACTGATGTCATTGAAATCCGGCGGCCGGGGAGGTCGTACCCGGAGCGAACGCGTGTCGAGCGGATGAAAAGTTCGAGAAGTCCTGACGCCGAAGTCTCGCTCACCTCATGATCTGGCTACAAACCAGATGAGTTTAAAATGGCCTCGTCTTTTCAGGTAGAAGCGCCAGCGACCCACTGTGACAAGTATTTCGGGCAATAACAAGTCATCCTTAGGTGTGGCCACGCCTCAGTGCATTGCGAGCCTTCGAAACGCACCGAGAAGGCCACAGATCAAGAAACCATGACAGTATGAATCGGGTCACACCGGGCAATTAGTTGACGTTAAGTGCGTTGGTCTCGGACTGATTGCTCGTTCGTCGCCCAATGCCAGAGGTAGCGCGACATCTGGCATGCTTCCCAACTTCGGCACAACCAGGCTGCCGGTTCCCATGTGAACAATTGTCGAGCCCGCATTTGAAAAGGTGTTCCGTTGTCGACGGATGAGGCAACAGACCGGCCCGATATCGCGTTCGCCCACCGACATGGGCGAAATGGCGCAACTGAAGACTTTAAACCGGTAGACATACCAAAGGACAAGTTCGCTTCCTCAAGTTATGCGGCATTCTGGTTGTCTGGTTTTTGGACCAAATAAGTCTCATGTGGCCCGCATCCCAGCGTGAACCCGTCGCGTATTTCGAGGAGAAGGTTTTTCGGTCCGTACGACTGCCTTCTCGTTCGAGCCACGAATGCGGTGCATGCCCGACGTTCTCGCGCAACCTGTAAACTGCGCGCCCCATTGTGGAGAAAATTATGAAAGTAATGGCCGTGGGTACGCTCACTCCTCTAACGCCCGAGCAACGCCTGGAAATTCTGCCGAAGGAAGTGTCAGCGACGCTGAAAATCTATCTCGAGGACAAGATGGAACAGTTTTGGCTGCGTGAGAAAGAGGCGGGTGTCATTTTCCTGATGAACGTCGACACAGCAGAGGCGGCCGGGAAGATCCTTGGCGAACTTCCTCTGGTGAAGGCAAACCTTCTCAAGTTCGAATTGTTGCCGATTGGGCCTCTGCTTCCCCTTGGCATGCTGCTGTAGGACGACCGCACTAAATGCGAGAGAGGCCCTGCCTTCGATTTGCAATTGAAGTGTGATCGAAGCAAAGAGACAGATACGAGCCACCCAACCCAGGCGTCAAGGTGCACTTGACCTTTGGCGCTGGCGTTGGCAACAAAAGACGCACGATGCCGGATGCGTTGGTCGGCTCAATTCGCTGGCCGTTCGCTCGGTCATCCACAAGGGGTACGCCAGGCATTGCTAGTGATGGATAGCTGGGATGAACGCCGCCCTCCCTTCGGGGAATTCGACACGTAAGCAAGCGTGGTGACAACCATATAAGAATGCTTTTGAAACACGGAGCACGGGCCATTTTGTTCAAAAGCAAAAGCAAAGGGGTCTGGTGCGAGCAGCTGTTGGTAAGGCGGCCCGTGAACGTGGCGACTGTTGCATTGGCAAATAAAATGGCGCGAACAGCCTTAGGCGTTATTGGCAAAGGATCGACCGTACCTCAAGACTACGCAGCAATGCAGCAGGCTGCGTAGCACAGCAAGACACGAGTTAGATGCACGCTCCAAGGTTGCGAAGGTAGATACGATGTGATGGCGAGATCGGTTGGACCGCAAGAACAGAAGCCTGCTTGACGCTGAGCGCTCAAAGCGCGCTGGATAGTAGAGGCCGTTCCTGGCGAATCCCATCAGGGCGCGCAGCGTTGGCTGCAGACGCCGAATAGAAGCCTGCAGCCAAACCCTCATGGAGCGTTACAGCGATATTACCTTGCAAGCCGGGCGGCATTCATATAAGCGTCAAGCAACACGACCGGACCCAATCATTGTCGCCGCCTAAGTTAATGATGGTGGCCAGATATTCGTCCCCGTCCGGTAGACGCGGACCGGCGATAGCATCGCGCGACAACCACGTCGATTCGTTGCTGAATCAAATTCCCACAAATGGGACTCCATGCAGGAGTGTGCCGCCATCCCTGCCAAAACGACCTGGGAGACGCCAGCCTTGCGCAACTAAAGGACCGGCTCGTTGGTCTCCAAGCAATATACCTTATGGGGCGAAGCAATCATCGTCCTGCCGTTGAAATGTACGCTTTGTATTAGTCGAGAAAAGTCCGCCCCGGATCCTTCATATTGTTTCGGTGTGTTTGGCCCCTTTCGGTCGAACATCCGGATGTTATGCATCACCTTTTCAAGCGCTCCGCCGAATGTCCCCCGATGGATGGTTGTTGCATAGTAGTAGTGCGGCGATACGGTTATCGGTAGGCCCTGCTCCATGAGGCCTTGAACAATTATTCAACGTAAGAGACCGTCCCGTTGTCGGTATCACTCTCGCCGACCAACGCCATGTCGCTCCTGCTGGCCTGACAAAATTGTTTTGCGGATCAACGACGAGAAGGCCGACCCTAGGACGTTCTCGCCGATCCGCCGCAAAGACAAGGAATGTGTTGCTTTAAATGCCATCGAAAACTTTCAGGCCGCGTTGGACTGACGGGCGCTCGGCTACATCATAGAACCAGTGCTGCAAGTTCGGGACGGCGAGCCAATCAAGGCTAGAACTTAGCGAGCCCGCTATCGTGAGCGCGCAAATATCCGCGATGGAGAATTGATCGCCGGCCATGTATCGGGAACGTCTAACGAAGGTATCTGCGAATTTCAATGCGACGATTGCACGTTCGTTCAGCAGGGAGGCCGCCTGCGAGCATGAGCGGTCCCGAAGAGCGAATGACGCATGGTTAGGCGCGATCACGTCTGTCACGAAGTAAAAGAATCTTTCGTACGCGCGTCCACGATTTTGCGGATCATCAGGCAAAAGGCACGAGCACGATTTCTGTGCAATATAGAGAAGAATTGCATTGGACTGTGTGAGCACGAAGCGGCTGCCATCTGCCCGACGCTCGACCAGGACCGGGACCTTCCCTGCCGGGTTCAGCGAGAGGTGTTCCTCCGCACGTTGCTGTCCCCCAGCGAGGTCCATGGATTGGATTTTGTAGGACAGCGATGCCTCTTCGAGTGCAATTGAGACCCGCAAGCAATTGCCGGTCTTGGCGCCGTAAAGCTCCAAACATGTCGACATCAGGTATTCCTTTGAGGAAGCAACTTCAAATGCGTGGCGCCGCGAGGCACGTAGGCTACGCGTCGGTTATTGCGCGTGCAGCGCCTGTGCTTGAGCATGAGCTCCGATAACGAGGAGCGGGCGTCGAATGCAGAAGCTTCTGAAAAAATATGTGACGGTCCGCATCGAACGAGCACCAGTCGGCCGGGTCTTGTAGCGATGGTAGAGTCACAATTTCCCCGCGGTCGAGCCCGTCCAGTGAGGCATCTACTACGTCCTCCGCCGTCATCATCCAGTCGTCAGGCAAGCTCGTATGGGCCATTCCGGCTACCCGCCAGAAGTCTGTGACCGTGGGGCCGGGTAGAACGATGTGGATGCGGACGCCCCTTGCAGAAAGTTCATGATGTAGGGCCTGCGTGAAGGCAAGGACGTACGCTTTGGTCGCACCATATACGCTATTCAGGATCGCTGGCTGAATGGCCAGAATGGACGCAATATTGATTATGGTCCCCGTACCTCGAGCTACAAAGGCGGGCGCAACCGCATGCGTCAATCGCGTCAGGGCGCGGATGTTCAACAAGATCATGTCTTCCATGTGGTCGACATCCGAATCGACCAGGGATGAAACAGCTCCGAAGCCGGCACAGTTCACGAGCATCGTGATGCTCTTCTCAGTCCGGATTCGCGCTTCCAGAAGATGCAGGTCAGCTTGATTGTTAAGGTCGGCTATAACGGCTGTTACCGATCTTCCGTGTGCCATACCCACACGGTTAGCGACCTCGCCAAGACGTCGCTCGTTGCGCGCAACGAGCACAACGTCGTACCCACGGGCCGCCATACGGTCCGCGTAAATTGCGCCGATACCTGATGACGCGCCAGTTATGACAGCTGTTCCCATTCCTTGACGAAAGTCCATGATCATCTCCGTGCGTTAGGGCATTGCACATTCAGCATTATTGGCAGCGTGACGTCGGTTGACCTGCCGTTCGCACTCCTGTTTAGGTCACGATTCGGTTTTGTTTTTCGCCGGCGTATCAAATGGTCCTCTTGGTCGACTGTCAATCGCCTTCGAAACTCACTTGGAGATATGCGCAGATTACGTACGAATGCTCTTCGCATCATTTCCGATGACCCGAAGCCGCATGTGTAAGCAATCCATTTGATGGGCCGATCTGAATCTTCGATGAAATCGCATGCACTCTCGATACGCATTTGTTCGATCGCTCGGGCCGGCGTACGGCCCGTGTTCGTAACGAAAAAGCGCGCGAAAGTCCGGCGACTCATGTTCATTCTCTCTGCGAGTGCGGGCACAGAGAGATCAGAATTGAGGTTTGCTAAAATGAACACACAAAGATTCCCAATTCGAGGGTCGCCGACCAACTGACCGCGTCGGGTATCGCTGCCCTGAGATCGCTCGATGGCATGTTCGCAAGGCGCAATCACTTTATTCGCAACATTCGTCGCAATCGCCCGGCCCATGTCCACCTCGACCATGGCCACAGACGTGTCAATTCCAGCCGTTATTCCAGCCGGTATCCAATCGGCCACGTCTCTAACATGAACTACGAATGTCCCGGACTTAACCGCAGGAATGGCAATCGCGACTTTGTGGCACGTGGCCGAATTGTCGTTGACTCGTCCTTTGGCGAGAGCCCCCGTTTTCGGGAGTAAGAACGCACCGGCAGGAACCGAAGCCAGCCGTGCAATTTGCGGTGCACACGCCTGTAGCCAACGACTCAAATGACCAGTCCTGAAGGTATTGAAGGCCTCTGGATTGCCAGCATGCGGATATAGCATTTCCTGCAGCGCCTGCGCGTCCGGTTCTACACGGGCGAAATTGAAATAGGGCCTAACTTCCTTTCCTAACAAGGTCGTCTGGTAATAAGGTGCCAGCCCGGCGCACACGAGCTCCTGATTAGCCATAGAGAGGTCCTGCAGAGGTCCGCACAGGTCGAGGAGCACGAATTCGTCGAATAACGAGAACCAGACCGAATGCATTGTTGCGTTGCTCATCACAAATTCCTCCCTCGACCCTCAAGCCCGTGTCCCCATCCGAAGATCAATGTGAGATTGTTTATAGCGCAGAGGGCTATAGCAGACAATCAGACCTAGGTCTGGTTCCATGGGAGTTTGCCTGCTGTTGGAGAGGCGCAAGATATTGAACTGAGTCGATGCGTCGGTTGCCCTTATGGGTTGCGCGCGAAGACAGTAGTGCGCGCGTCGGCATTGGCATCTGCATGCTTCTGACAGATATGCGTGTCTGCGCGAAATGCGGACCACGAGCGGTAGCATCCTTGCTTAATCTTTCGGCGAGAGATGAGCTTTTGCCCGATTCGCAACGGTGCGCCGCGACAATAACAACTGCAAAAGTGCCGACTGTCAGATGCCTTGCCGCTTTGCAACACGCGGCCGGGCCAAGGACAACGAAACGACAGCGGCGCCGGATGCATCTTCGGACGCACGGTCTCGAGCAAGACCGTGCGTCCGTCAAGCGAAGTGCTCGGATATGGGGCAAGGGCGGCGCACTTGCGCCCGTCTCATTGGCGGCGCGCTGACTCGAAATCAAATCGCGTACAGCGACGGGAAAAACAGCACGATGATGACGGTTCCGGCCGCAGTTCCGCCAATCAGCGTGTACGCCATTGATCCCAAAAGGAGAACTGTGTGAGAGGGCGTAAATGCAAACACCGCTGCGACGGCAGTGAAAACAACCGGTCGCGCCCGCTGTACGATCACCTAAACCACAGCGTGATAGACGTCGAGACCCACTCGTTGATTGCTGTGAATTTGACCAATCAGAATCAAGGTGATGCACATGAGAATCGTGCTCTGGATGTCTCAGCAGCTAAGCCAAAGTCAACCTAGGCTCACGCATGTACGTGAGTGCTCTACTGGAAGCCAGGAACGCGCAGCACTATGGATGGCACACCGCCGAACGTCCTTAGGAGGGGAAACTGCGTTCCACGCGCCCTCACGCGGCGATGACGAACTCGTCTGGGATACCGTGGCCTTCTCGGATCTTTGACGTGCGCGCCAACGGAATGGATCGCCGTAGCGCCTTACGACCGCTCCCGAGCCCAGAAATTTCGCTCCAACGCTCAGACGGACTCTGTGGTGAAGCGCCCGCGATGCGATGAAACCGGCCCAGTGACCTCCCTCCACGTCGCATTCGCGATCTGCAGAGTCCTAGCAGTCCGTGTAGCAATGTTTGGCCCCGGCAAGCGCTACCGTCAGTTGCTCACTGACCTTGATAGGTCCAACACGACACACTGATTCACCGTGCATCAGAACGTTCCAGAACTTTGCAGTTTTCAACTAGGGTGCGCGAGTATCTAATCCGCTACGATGTCATGACGCCAATGCCCCCATCGAATGCAGCCGGCGATCTCGCGTCAAGCGCTACCCTCGCTTGACGCACCCAGACGTGCAATATCGCGCAGTGCTCGGCACAACAAAAAAGCACGACCAATCGCGAACATCGATTGATCGTTTTTGACTACATGGCGCCGAAGGAGTTCTCATGGTCTCATTCACGAAGCGCCATCTCGTCAAACAGGACGACGGCGATCCTGTGCCCGCTGACCGGCCGCCACACCTCCTCCGGACGAAACCGCTAGTTCAATTCGATGGCGCTGCCGAACAGTTCGAGGCAGACCGTCAGCGGGGTCAAGAGATCGTTGAGCCTTATAGCGTCAATGTGGGCGATGCTCCAGTCGTTCAAGGTGAGCGCAGTGCGCAAACTTCTTCTGCTGGCGAGCTAGGCACTGTTTTCCTACTTGTCGAAAACCCACTTGTTTTTCAGTTTCTGCGAGCGTCGCTCTGTTCGGCCGGTATCCGCGTCGTGCAGTTGAAGGATTACTCGGAACTGTCCAACGAGCCCCGGCCCGCTCATCGCGCGTGTCTGATTGTTGGTCGATGCGTCGCTGGCATGGACGGGACAATTGCGCAGGAGATCGTGCAGGCGTCGAGCAACAAGATGCCTGTCATCTTCATCACAGCGAATCACGACGTAGCATTCGCGGTACAGGTGATGCTCGCCGGTGCGGTAGACGTATTGCCCTTGGTGCCAACCGAAGGGGAGCTATTTGAAGCCGTCAACAATGCCTTGTCTCTGGACGAGAAATTGCAGGGGAAAACAGCTGCCAACACGCAATTTTCTGAGCGCTTCAACACATTGACACAACGAGAGCGTCAAATCATGACGGCTGTCGTTAAAGGATCATTAAACAAGCAGGTCGCCTATGCGCTGGGTCTTAGCGTGATCACTATCAAGATGCACCGAGGGAGCGCCATGAGAAAGATGGGCGCAGCCACATTTTCTGACCTCGTCAAGATCGCGGGGGTTCTCGGGCTTCTGGATAGCCAGGATGACGCGGCTGTTGAAGATAGCGCAGACATAGCGGCGTAACGCGTTAGGACCAACGTTTACCGGTTTAATACCAAGTTCTCGTAATTGAGAAAGTGCAGATGTAATCATGGCCCCGACCTATTCGGGCTGCACGCTCAGCTAGATCCGAACAGAGCTGAAGTCTCCTGCTTCTGACAAATGTCTTTAGCATTGTCACTCCCGCATATCTGCAAATCAACCTGATGACAGGCACTAGCCTGCTTCGCACGAGGAGAAGGTAATGGTTGCACTACATTTCGATTCCACGCGCGCGGAGATTTCTGTAGCGACCTTTACTTCGTCCGTTCGCGACACGACCGCGCCCAGCCCAAAGAACCATGCTGGCGAATGTGAACCCAGTACGGTGATTGCCCTGCTGAATGAAGATAAGAAAACCAGAGAAGCAATAGAAGATGCGTTACAGGCGAGCGGATACAGCATGACGGAGTTCAACTCTGTTAGCGAATTTTTTGCACAGGCGAAATGCGGAGCCGCGTGTTGCCTGATACTGGATTCCTCTTTTCTGAGTGCATGCCCCAATGGAGAGCAGCAACGGCTCGTTTCTCTGTCTGTCGATCTTCCTGTGATTCATCTCATGAGTACCGCCGACGTCCGCACCGCAGTCAAGGTGATGAAGTCGGGTGCTGCAAACCTCTTGCTAAAGCCGGTCGATTCTGACGCGCTGATCTCAGCCGTAAATCGAGCGGTCCATGTGAATCGGCCGACGAACGGGGGCGTAGACATGCTCGCTCATTTGCGGCGTCGCCACGCTACATTGACTCCCCGCGAGCATCAGGTAATGGTGATGCTAACGAACGGCAAGAGAAACAAACAGATTGCTGATGCTCTTTTGATCAGCATCATCACGGTCAAGGTACATCGCAGCAGAATTATGCGAAAGATGCGTGTCGCCTCCTTCGCAGATCTGGTCCGCGCCAGCATCCACCTCAATGCTAGCGAACTCAAAAGCACCGGCATTGTTGATGACCGGCCGTCAAAAGCCTCTTGTTAAATCCTGGATCGCAACTGGCTATCGCCATTTTGACGACGAGCGTCCTCGTGTGTCGCAATTCGACCGAGACAGAAGGCGGCATGCAATGCATTCTGGATTTCTCGGGGAACGGGATGCATTCCCCGCTTTCGAATGGTAACTGTTGAGAATTGAGGGCGAACGCATGGCTCCGATTTCTGCACTCAACGTGCAGGTCAGTATCTCAGTCGGGCTCGCTTGCTTGGGAGCCGAAGCGAGAGGCAGGTCCTGAAACGCCGGTCAAGCACTTGGCGCGAGTCTCCCCGGAAATTCTGGAATACAACAAGGCATCGCGGCACGAGTCTCAGAAAGAAATCTGTCGGCAGCGATTAAGTCGGACGTATCGGACGCCTCGGTAAAGCGGCACCGCACTTGTTCGACGACGTCGTGTGCCTCCTTGTACCGCTGCTGCTTCTGTCGCAACTTCCCCAGGCTAAGAGCAGCGCGAAGTCCCCACGCTAGTAGACCGCCATCTTCCGCAAGCTCAAGCGAAAGCAAAAACGCCTCTTCAGCCACCAACTCTGACCGACCTCGGCCAACGTGAAGCTCCAGTTCGCCCCGAAGCCGATGCAATTCGGGCAAGGAGCACCCATCTTCTACGCGCTCAGCGCGCACGATCGCTTCTGAGACAAACTTCTCTGCCACGCCCAACCTCCCGTTCAACACCAACTGCCTGCACAATTCACTGAAGAGTCCAGTAAGGCTCGCATTAAATTGCCATTCGGAAAGCTTTGCGAACGCCGGCTGAATAAATCGTTCGAATGCTCCTGCATCACCTTCGGCCGAGAGCGCCACGCCCTCCCAAAGATCTACGTGCACGTTCCATGTGGACATTCCGTGTATTCGTGCAATGTTTGAGACATCGTCAACGTGCCTGCGAAGATCAGATGGGGTGCCCATAAGCAGCGTTAGCGGACACGAGCACATCTCGCGAGCAAACCAAGAGCTTAAGGCGTCCCCAGTCCTGTCGGCGCGCTCGAGCGCTCGGTGCATCGCGTCATTGGCTGCCTTAGGGAAGCCTTGCATCCAAAGCGTATGCGCCAACACACACTCCGCCCCGACTTGGCCGTCCAGAAGGAAACCGAGGGTGGACGCATATGGGATCGATGGTGCGTTCGCGAGATAGGATTCCACGTGCCTTCTGGCTCGACTCATGTCTCCAATGCAAAAGTACGCTGACCCAAGCATACGATGACTGGTTATGACATCGTCGCGCACCTCGCGAGTCCGACACACCTCCTCAAATTGACGAGCGTACTGTACGGAAAGTCCGAACGGCCCGCGTAAGTAGGTGCATGCCCACAACCCAGAGATGACTTTCGGAATAAAGGCCTTATCGCCCACTTCAAGGGCAAGCTCCAAAGCGATTTCAAAATGCGCGCGTGCTTTTTCGGCTGCGCATGCATACACGAACACCCCTCCAAGGCCAAGGCGTAATTTCATTGCACGCCGAGCATCGGAAATGCCATTCGCGTTCATCCGCGCGATGGCGTTTTCAACATTCAGTTGGCACTCTGCAACGTGGCAAATTTTCATCCAGTACGGGACAGCGGCGGTGACGATAGCAATCCCAAGCGCCACGTCACCCTGGTCCGAAAAACTCCAACGCAGTGCGGAGCGCAGGTCGTCAAGGTACTCACGAAAACGTGATAGCAGTTGGTCTGAGTCAGAGCAATCCCAATCTAACTCTACGCGCTCAAATTCGGCGAGGAAATATTCCGCATGTCGGCGCGCCGTCAACAACAGTCCGCCGGCATCGACGAGCCTCTCGGCTGCGTAACTGCGAGTCGTCTCGAGCAGCCGGTAACTCATGACCACCCCCGAAGTCTGGGCTGTCAGTAGTGACTTCGACACAAGGTTCATGACTCCTTCGAGGACGGCATTCGGGGACATGCCCTCGTCGGATAGAATGGCTTGGGCAGTTTCGATTGAGAACGCGCCGGCGAATACGCTGAGTCTCGCAAATATCTGCTGTTCGAACTGCGGGAGAAGGTCGTAGCTCCAATCAAGCGCGCCGCGCAGCGTTTGATGTCGGGCAGAGACCGCTCTGCTTCCCCGGTTGAACAATTCAAACCTATCTTCCAGTCGTTCAGCAACGCACTTTATACCTAGAACCAGCGCATGCGCGGCCGCGAGTTCGATTGCTAGCGGAAGACCGTCCAGATGTCGACAGATTCGAGCTTTGTACCTAGCCGTTTCAATATCGTCATTCCCGACGAAGCCGGCAGCGCGCAGACGCCTATCGAAAAGCTGCACCGCGCTGCGCCTTGAGACATCTTGCACCGTGTCGCTATCCAGCAGGGGAACTTCAAGCGCGGGTACTTGATAAATCCGTTCACCCTCCACGCGGAGGACCTCTCGCGATGTTGCAATTATGTGAAGCGATGGCGAGGCCTTAAGTATAGTCGCCACAGTTCGAGCTACGGCTTCAATGATGTGCTCACAGTTGTCGATCACCAGCAGAACCTTCTTGTCATTCAGGACGGAAGCCACCCGGTCCTCAAGTATCTGACTGTCCGCAGGCAGAAATCCAAGGGCAGTTGCGACGCACATTGCAACATGGTCGCCCGACGAAAGCTTCGCAAGTTCCGCCAGACAGACGCGATCGGGAAACGAGCTTGCAAGGCACCGTGCTGTTTCGATTGCAAGGCGCGTTTTCCCAATCCCACCCGTGCCAAGCAAGGTGACGAGGCGGTCCGATTCCACCATTTGCGTAAGAGTCGATATGGCCGCTTCCCTTCCAACGAGCGGGGAGAGCTTGGCCGGCAGGCCGGTTTCGCGGCCTAAAGACCGATCTTCTGTTTCACCGACGATATCCGCAACAAACTGGTAACCCCTGCCTGCGATGGTACGAATCGCCCCACGCTCCGTGCCAAGCACTTTGCGCAGGGACGACACATGTGATTCAAGAGTGTTTGCCTCGACAACGCGCTGTGGCCAGACAGTCGCCATCAGTTCGTCCTTACTTACAATCCTTCCCCGAGCTTTCGCAAGTGTAAGCAGAATTTCGAACGACCGGTCACCGACGGCGATAACTTTGCCGCAATACCTGATCTGGCGCTGTGCGACCGAAACTTCGCACCGCCCGAAAGAAAACCGTTCGAATATGACTGCACAACGGTTCATGTCGAGATACTTTTCCTTGCTTTTTAAGTTGGGTCCGGAAGGGCCTACGGCCGCGACGATTTTGCAATCATCGACAGTGCCCCAATCCACCCTGCGTGGCGGCGGCCGAAGACCACTTCACTTTTTGGCATCTGGCGACGATGCGTTCGAGCCTCGCACCGCCCATGCGCCACTAAACAGTCGTGCTAAACCGATCCGGCGGCGCCGTTGCTCTGCTAAGGCAACTGCCCGTCCCCTGATATCAACCATCTTCGACAACTCACATACGCAAACATGCCACCTTCGGCGGCGCTTCTACTGAAACCTTGCATCACCCCTTGTTCATTGAGATGTCCCATCCCCCCGAGCGGGCGCCTCTCGCAGCACTTTCGAGTGTGAAAACGATTCGCGGACATTTTGACGAGCACCTTAGCGCACGCCTGCCCTCTAAGCTTAGTTGATATTGCGTTTATATACACCTATTAGTCAACATGGTTGATAAAAATTCTGCAAATTAGGTGCATGTACTCACATTTACAACTCAATTGCGCTGTTGAATCAGAGCCGTCAGAAATGGGGCGATACAAGGAGGCAACCGTGCGTGTAGCACGCGTCAATTGCGCAGGACAAACATCACTTATTAGCTTGACGGGCCGCGCATTGCGTCGCCCCTCTGCCACGAGTGCGTTGTGCCGAAACAGGGCACCGCCGCGAGGCGGACTTTTCGCATATCAAGAAGCTTGGCCAACCTCCTTGGCGACCTACCGCTTCGCGACCATGATTGCTTCGCGTCGAAGTCGTTAGGCACGGCATTGCGCCGTGTCCCTTCTCGCAGAGAGGTTATGTATCACTATCCGCCATAATTTTTCGCGTCAACGAGCGTCTCCCGTGGTTGCTCGCGTCAGTCCGCATCCAACCAGCGAAGTGAACGAACGGCCTCAGATCTGAAGCAGGCATTTTCGCCCAGAATTATTAGCTGATCGCAATAAGGTCGCGCTTAAGCCTTGTGCATATCCTTTGCGACTTCCGTCAAAGAACCGTTGTCCGTGTCATTTAGAAGCCGTAAATGTCTGCATGCTTTGGCGTGCCCAAGTGTTCTCGAATCAGCTTGACATCTGTGCGAGTGCGACTTCAAAGTCAGTTATGCAGATATTGTCGCTATAGTAAAGATTGCCAATGTCGACCCCTTTTTATGCATGTAGGTGTCAATAATGCCATCGGCCGTATATCTTGTCCCTCCGCCGTTTGTGTGATGCACGACGACGAAATTCTGAATCCAAAGGAGATGCTGCGCGACGGTAACCTACCGCAAAGTGTCAATTGCACGCCCACCAGACACCACGACCGGGGATAGGGACGCGGCGGCGCCCGCCGCGCTTCCGGCCTCATTGTGGATAAGCTCCCGGGTAGACCTTTCCGAAATGCTTCGCTACCGCGTCCGGTATACCGACGGCGCGGGAGTAGTAGCAATGGATAACCACAGTCTTAACAGAATGGCGTGCGAAAAAGCTTCACGCATAATTTTTTCGTCGTAGCCTGCCTGCGCGTTAAAAGAACGTACTGATCATATCTTCCCATTTTGAAATCCTGCTAAAAACTGTAACGCTGTCGAAGCGGTCCATTAACCGTTGAGGAAGTTTCCTACTACTGGGCGAAAGTCTATGTAAGGATTCAATTCAGATACCGTGCCACGCTGTGATTAGGGCGGCTAAGCCGCGCAATATTCGAAGGTAGCCGGAATTCCCGTGCACCACCCCTCGCGTTGAGAGATCCAACCGGACGGCGATTGTCATCCGCTAAGCGTATTTGCACGAGTCCTTATCCATGCCCAAAACTACTGCGGACGCGTAAATTGCCTGGACCCGCAGCGACACACCGTCAGGACGAGAAAATAACCCTGAAGTCTTATTATCGCAGGCACGAATTTGCTGCCTTGTACCCTTTGGTATGTGCACCGCGCGTGCGCCCTGATCTGTCGAATCGGAAGCGCACTTCAATCGCACATGCGTTGCGTCAGTTCGGTGTTCAAGACAAGACCAGTGAACCAGGGACGATCTGGCATACACTAAACACTTTCGCGTTCACCTATGCGCCGCGCCAAGGCCCTGAACTCGCCTCAAAAAACATACATTTTTCCGACGGCGCAAGGCATCACACCGCTCTCACCATACTCCCTCACCATCGCGTTGACGGCACGCCAACCGGTGCAGTGCGCGGGAACGAAGACATCGACATTAAACGCACCCATATCGCGAACAGTGTCCGGAATGATGGCTTCGTTCGGGCCTGAAAGATGCAGACCGCCTATCACCGCATGTATTTTGACGTTGGGGAAGACTTTAGTTGCCTGACGCAAGACGTTCACGATTCCAGCATGAGAGCAGGCGCTGAACAGTATCAAACCCTTGTCGCGAACGTGACAAGCGAGAAACCGTTCATCAACCAGAAGTGGATCTGCGTGCCAGGTTTCGCTCCCGGATGGTTGTCGCACATGCCCTGGAAAGCCAACCTCGTAGGCTGTGACCCGAGGGATTTCCCCGCTGATAAAGAATGTGTTATCGAGACATAGTTGCTCGACTGTAGTCACAATCGGGGCAGCACCCAGCCTTGTCCATTCCTGCGGCAGCGGGACAGGAGCCATCGGCATCACACTGCCGTCGGGACGACGTACCCCTCTCAGCTCGAACATTCCCGGATGCAGGTAGAGCGGAACCGGAGCACCGCCGTTTCCCTGCGATATGAGCTCCAGAGCACGTGGCAGCCCCCCTGCATGGTCCCAATGCCCATGCGACAAAACTATCGCCTCGACCGCACCGAAATTCACCCCCATGCGGATGCCATTGCGCTCAACGGCGTAATCCACCGGGCCACCGTCAAACAACAGGGTCCTTTCTTTTTCACCGCCGTAGGCCGTTACAAGGAGAGACAGCCCATGATTTGCGCAGCAGAGTGCACCTCCACCAATCAGTCGCATTCCCCTGCTTTCCAGGAACGACCACTCCCGTGTCACGGAGTTTGGTGTTGACGAAAGACTGTCGGTGACATTGTCAACAAGGACTTTAATCTCGACGCGATCAACCATCTGCAGCGGGGACATGAAGATTTCTCCCAAGGCAATGTTTGCCATTACAGCGCTATGCGAAGTGGGCGCAGATAGTGCTTAGAAGTACGAGACAGTGGCGATCTGCACCGAAAACAGGACTTCGCCGTCTTTGCCATTTGGTAGATGGCTATGGACTTCGTGCACTGTGGGTAGCACGATGCCGTTGAACTCCCGATAGTCGGATGCATAGTCAACGCACGGTATCCCGCCAAGCACGTCAATCGAATAGTCGAGGCGGCGAATCAAGCCGTCGTTACCAAAGTAAGCAATCTGGCTACGCGAATGTGCCGCGAATTCGGCAGGGAAATCGACTTTCAAACGGCGCCATGTCTCGCCGTTCTCACTCCACTGCGACAATTCCTCGGAAACGAATCCTGGAGACGCATAATGGAATGGCAATGTCAGATACGTCCAAAGCAAGTAACCAAGAAAATACGCCACGTCGAGATCGTCCCATTTTTCGTCATCACCGCGCTTTGCGAACCCAGCGCGCGGGCTCTCGCGGTGATCAAGAAGGATATCTCCGATTGTTTCGATACTCACGTATTCCGGCTCGAATAAAGCGTGACAATCAGTTGCCGGAAACGGCTTGATAATCGCGTGCTGGTCATGCGTCGCTGCAGCGATGGCCAAGTGGATCATGTCGTCGGATCGCCGCTTCTTCGCCCACAGCGATCCGGTCGTCGACATGACAGCGTTCGTATCAGTTAAATGCTGCCAGCGCGAAAGGCCTCCATGCGCGCTTAGCGCCATCTCTAGCAAGTCAATCATTATGTGTCTCTGATTTTACGGCGCTTTTGAACGCGCCCGGACATGCAATAGCCTTGCAGGATGACGTCAAATCGACCGAATTGATGGCCGCAATAATTGCTGATGTTTCATTAGCAAGCGTACGTGCTTGCCGTCACAAGACAGAGCTTGCGCGCCCCTGAAGACTCCCGCCCGAACGCGCCAAGCTGCCCGCACTTGCTGAATGCATCACGATGCCGCGCCATCCGGCTTTGAATCCCAACGCATCATCGTGCGCGATCTTGGCGGGTTTTCGCTCAACTGTATTTTTTGTAATCAAACTGACTCTACGCGGGTTGCGTTTCAACTCAAGTTGTCTAAAGGTATGGTCGCATGTAGATACACGCACGATGTCCGTGCAAGTTTCCTACGAAAAACCCAGTTCGACCTTCGCAACCGGCAGAAATCGACCACTGTTGAGTTGGGGCTGCATACTGCTCATGCTGGAATTCGGCTATCACTCGTTCGTTGCTGTTAGTAATTGGTCAAGAGGAGCCGGCCGATGTCGCAGGAAACCCTGCGAATAGTCGATTCGAATTTCGCGAAGCAGCTGCTCGACCTCTTCAGTTTCCACGAATTCTGCGACCGTCTTCTTCCCGGTTATTTTCGCAGCATCGCGAATACATCGGACCGTTGCCTGATCGACGCGGTCGTGACAAAGATTACGGATAAATTGGCCATCAATTTTGAGGTAATCGACCTGGAGCCTTTTGAGGTAGCCAAACGACGAAACCCCGCTTCCGAAGTCGTCCAGTGCAAAGCGAACCTCATGGCGGCGCATCGATTCGAAGAATCGCCGTCGCCTCCAGAATATTGGTTATTGCCGTCGTCTCAGTCACTTCGAAGCACAACTTCGCGGTATCGACAGAGAACTCGCGCAACAGCCGCTCAACATCCTGGTGGAAATCCGGATCTCCGACTGAGCGGCCAGACAGATTAATTGAGACTGTTGAAACGTGGCCAAGCTTCGCGCGGTTGTCCTCCATCCACCTGAGCATCGTGCGTATTACCCAGCGGTCTATCCTGGACGCAATCCCGAACCGCTCAGCTGACGGTAGAAATACACCCGGAGCAACGAGGCCGCCGTCTTCGTCAATCATCCTGATCAGAATTCCGCAATGTGTACCCTCATTTACTGCCGTTAGGGGCATGATTCGTTGCCAACGGAGAACGAAGCCATTCCGGTCAAGTGCCTGTTCAACCCGCCTCACCCAGCGCAGCGCCTGCCGATGGGACCCAATCAGCTGATCCGTGGCGACGTAAGTGTGGAAGCGATTTCGCCCGCTCTCTTTGGCCGCAAAGCAGGCCCCGTCTGCTGCTCTCAAAATACTTTCGACATCTGACCATCGACCGTCAATCGGCACGAGGCCAACACTGGCACCCACATGAAAACTCTGATCGTCAAACCGAAACCGGAAGGCATCGATGCGTTCGCAAAGCTGCTGCGCCGTTTCCTGCGCTCCCTCGATCGAGCGATTGGCCACTACCAGAGCGAATTCATCGCCACATAATCGCGCCGCAGTATCGGTGTTGCGGGCCATCCCCTGAACAATGAGGGCTATCTGCTTTAGAAATTGGTCGCCGGCAGCATGTCCTGCTGCGTCGTTAACAACTTTGAACTCGTCGAGGTCGATATACAGTAGTGCGTGTTCGCCCTTCATATCGCAACTGTCCGCGAGCATTGCTTTCAGTCGCCGCTCAAACTCGTCCCGGTTGTATAGGCCGGTCATCGCATCATGCGTCGCGCGATAGCGTATCTCCTGGTTCAGCCGCCGATGCTCTGAAATATCGCAGAAGACCAGAACGACGCCTACAGTCCTTCCGGAGTCGTCCTTGATCCGCGATGCGGAATCCCTGACACTGTATTCGCGGTAATCCCTGCTGAGGAGAATCGTCTGATCTGCCAGGGAGATTGCGCAGTCTTCCGACAGACACTGCGCAACAGGGCTTCGAACGCGACGACGCGTTTACCAATGAACGAAGTTGAAAATAACTTCAACCGGTTGCCCGTACGCCGCTTCGTTAGTCCATCCCGTGAGTTTCTCAGCGGTCGGATTCAGGTAATCAACGCGACCATTCGCGTCGGTGCGAATCACGCCGTCGCCTTTGGAATGTAGAGTAACCCGCCATAACTCGTCATGCGCCGACACGACCGCCCGCAAACGTTTTTCGGCGGAAATGTCATGCATAACGGTGAGCGATCGGTTAGCGGCAGTGGGAACACGTTTCTCAATCACGGACGAGAGAAGCACGTCCATGATGGAACCGTCGCTCCGAAGCACTCGATACTCGATGTCATTACAGAAGCCCACACGGAACAACTCGGGAATGACCTGCGCTACGGCGTATTCCCTCGACGCGTCGTCGAGAAAATCCGCCCACAGACGCCCGATAACTTCGTTTCTTGTGTATCCCAATATTGCGAGCCACATGTTGCTGACATGAACCAGCCGTCCGTTGGAATCTATGGACTGAAACATCACTGACGCTCTCTCCCACAAGTCCCGATATGGGAGATCCATATTCGCGAGTTGTCGTTCGCTCGATGCTGCCCCTTCAATATGTCGCGCAACCGAGACCCAATACCTTCGGGCGTGGAGGCCCCGATCGCGAATACTTCGCAAGCGGCAGCACCGTTGACATAGTCATGATACGTGTATATCCTCTCTTTTGTAATATGGGTATATCCCCCTAATGAGGTGCATCCATGTCAGCGCCTGTCGCTTTGATCGAACTCCATCGGTGCAACAACACCGCGCTCCGAAAGGCGTCCCGACGTCTGTCGCAGACGTATGACGAATTTCTCGGGCCGTCCGGGCTGCGGTCGACGCAGCTATCAGTTCTTGCAGAGATCGACCGAGGTGCCGGAGTTGCGCCAACGATGGGAGAACTGGCGGACGCGCTTGCAATGGATCGATCAACCCTGGGAAAGAACCTTCGTCCGCTTGAGCGAGATGGGTTCATCACGTCGGCGGCGGATCGAGAGGATCGTCGAATCAAACGGGTCGTATTGACTCCGGAGGGGCGCAGGAAGATCTCCGAAGCTCAGGTGATGTGGCAAGCAGCACAAGAACAATTTGAGAACAGATTTGGTGTCGAGGAAGCTGGAGCTCTTCGTAAGGCGCTCCTTCGGGTCACGGCCGACACCTCAACCGCGCACGGCACCCAACGCCGTACGGCAACAGGAAAATAGGAGTTTGCTATGCCCCAAGGAAGCCAGGGAGACGCTAAGCGCGGGTACGAACCAGGAAAATTCCTGATTCTGCTGGTCGCGTCTGCTGTTTCGTCTCTCATCATGCTGGACTCAAATATTGTTGCCGTATCGCTACCCGCCATTGCGCGGTCGCTCGGCGCAACGTTCACCGATATTGAATGGGTCGTCAGCGCCTATGTACTGACCTTCTCGGCGCTTCTGCTAGCGGCCGGCTCGTTCGCCGACCGGCATGGCCGGAAGCGGGCTACCTTGATTGGTCTGGCGATTTTCACCGTCGCGTCAGCCATCTGCGGACTTGCAACCTCTTCGCTCATGTTGAACTTGGCGCGTGCGTTGCAAGGAGTAGGCGCCAGCCTGCTTCTTACAGCTTCAATGGCCGTCATAAACCAGACATTTTCAGGCGCTGACAGAGCCCGAGCTTATGGCTTCTGGGGAGCATGCCTCGGTATCGCGATTACGAGCGGCCCGATTGCTGGAGGTGTCATCACTGAAATCTTCGGATGGCGATGGGCCTTCTTGCTCAACCTGCCGGTCGGACTAGTCTTCCTCATTGCAACCGCGAAAGTTTTCAAAGAGTCTCGCGATCACGAGGCGAAACGTCTTGATCTGGGCGGAATAGCTACGTTCAGCACCAGTTTGTTCCTATTAATTTGGGGGCTAATTGATGGTAACAGCCTTGGTTGGACTTCCTTCGCAATTGCGTGGCGACTCCTTGCATCAGTTGTTCTATTTGTCGCGTTTGTTGCGATTGAAGTGCGGCAGGAACGGCCAATGATCGATTTCACGCTGTTCAAACAATCGACGTTCCTCGGAACGGCCTTCGCAATGCTTGGATACGCGGGCGCAGCGCAGGTAATGATCTTTTATCTGCCTTTAGCTCTGCAGAATTCATATGGCTTTACGCCAGCGGAAGCAGGCTTGGCAATGCTTCCGTTTGCGTTGCCGATGTTCTTTACACCCCGGCTAGGCGCAAGTCTGTCAGCACGTTACTCGAGCCGGGCACTGCTGACTCTGGGTTTGGCCACAACCTTTGTCGGTGACCTGTCCCTCTTCCTGTTCAGCCGAATCGACGCGAGCTACGGTGTTTTTGCTTTGGGCATGGTCGCGCTCGGAGCTGGCGCAGGCCTGCTGAACAGCGAAACTTCGAAGGCTATGCAGGGTGCCGTACCTCCGCAACGCTCGGGGATGGCTTCTGGCTTGACATCGACAACGCGCTTCACCGGTCTTCTTCTTGCAGTTGCCGGCCTCGGAGCGGCACTCTCGTCGTCGGCTACCAAGCACTTTCTCGCAGCGGCTTCGGCGCTTGGCCTCGATCCGCAAAGTGCAGCCGAGGCCGCGCCTCGCATTGCGTCGGGTGACCTGGCGGGGGCATTCACCAACCTGCCTGATTCAATCCGTGTTCATGTTCTCTCAGCTGCGTCAACATCCTTCGCCGCAGGATTTGCTCTCGCATGCCTGGTAGCGGCTATCGTCGCTGCTGTTACCGGCATGCTGGCATTCGTGCTGATGCAAAGGCCTGCGAGGGCTACTGCGCTGGATGCCCCGACAGCCGGTCATCTGGTTCAACCTATGGAGTGATGCGAATGGGTTCCGAAGGCAGTGGAATAAGTCGAGGTTTGACTTTCAACCGGCTGCAACGGCTGAGCCTCAAAAACGGCTGAAAGCGGAGCGAAGACATGCAGGACGAATTTTTGTATTTATAAGAGAAGAAGGAGCGGCGTGCCAGGGTGCCATCGCGCATTGCGCGTGGCGCGCTTCTGGAGGTAGCTGAAGCGCTTTTTTGTCGTTACGGCGTATACGTTGTCACTATTGAACATCTGGCGCGAGCTTCGCGACTGAGCAAGATGAGCGTGTACCGTCTGTTCGGTTAACGTGATGCCCTTGTACTCGACTGTGCGAGGTGGCTGCGAGCAAGGGACGAGCAGCAATGGGTTGATGCACTCGAGCCGATGGATGACGACCCCGCTAGGAACATTCGCGAACTGTCCGCAATCTCTCGCGCCGCATGCTTCGCGCCGATTACGCGTGACGCGCATTAAGCATTATCTCCCGCTACTACGGAGACGCTGGCCATCCGGTGAGACAAGAATTTGCTACTCGCAAGTTTGGTTCGCTCGTTGCTTTTGAAATTACCAAGCGACCTGCGAACTAACGATACAGAGGAACACGTCGACAGGCCGCTGCTCGTTTGGGAGGGCACTGCGCTCTATGATGGCGAGGGCGCTGAATCACAGCGCATCGCTGCGCGTTTACCCGGGATCGCCGCGTGGATACTGCTATGGCACACGGAAGAACCTCGCACTCAGAACTAACACATAAGTCGCGCGCGCAGCAAACTGTCCCGCCAGTCGGTAAAGGGATTGCAGCGGGCCCGACCGTAGCGCGTCGTGCAGATAACGGAAATATCCGTCGTGAGCCCGCCCGGCAGGGCTGCCGCTTGCAAACTCATAGGAGCGCATCCAGTATCTGCAAGGACATACCTGCGTGGAGTCCATCTTCAAACCCGTCTGTGCAGACAAGTCATCTTCAAAAGTATGTCCTGTTGCTACGTAGCAGCCGCCTTGGACCAGAACATCGGGATCGCCAGGGCCAATACGAGCTATGGCAAAGTTCGAAGAGCAAACAATTCGCGCCGACGGCCGAACGCACGGGGATACTTAGCCCGCTTTCTGGTTTTCTTCCGCAAGCTGGCGACCAACATTCACAAGCGTGACCATTTTGTCGCGAAGCTCTTTTGCTTCACGCTTGCCAACCTTTTTTTCAAACCGCCGCTGCACGTCCTCCCAGAGAGGCATGGCGCGCATGAACGTCTTGCGTCCGCTCGGGGTGATACTTACGAGTCGCTCACGACGATCGGTGCCGATGTTTATCTCGACCAACTCATCGCGTTGTAGCGGTTTGAGATTCCTTCCAAGCGTCGTTCTGTCCATCACCATCAAATCAGCAAGCGTGCTTAATGGAAGCTCTCCGATCACAGCTAAACCTGACAAGATCGCAAATTGCGTCACACGTATTCCGCTCGGCCGCAATGCTTCGTCAAACGCAAGTGAAAGCGCCCGTGTCGCGCTACGTAGCGACGAACAGCTGCATTGAGGCAGTTCCATCTGCATTTCCCCCAAGTAAAATCGTTTACAGGTTGGAGTATACGCGCATATACATCTAAACTTGCAAAACGGGGGTACCGCGTTATTTTCCGGGCATGCAGCATAATTTGGTGTCAGATCACTGCTGGCGACGGTAGCCGATCGGGTCGCTTGTCTCGCCGACATCGTGCGCAACCGGCGGCTGCGACACGCGGTCGGGCTGCGAGCAGCTAACGATCACTCTTCGCCAGACGGCGAACCTAGCGTCTCGCTTCTAAAACATTGTCTTGGGTTGTTGGACGATTCAGGAACCGGCTGAAGCGTGTCCCAATGCTCAACGATTTTGCCATCGGAGTTAAATCGGAAAATGTCGACGCCAGCGGTCTCCTTACCCGCCCAAGCCAAGTAACGGACATGCACGAAAGCGAGATCGCCATCAATCGCCATGCGCTTGACCTAGCATGGGATGCTCCCTGGCTC
>Ga0302312_10000366_pt1 | contig 37023 bp, 21 predicted proteins | sample III_Palsa_N2_1_FD_200529 | JGI IMG/M metagenome (GOLD analysis project Ga0302312, IMG submission 200529) | Peat permafrost microbial communities from Stordalen Mire near Abisko, Sweden - III_Palsa_N2_1 | ecosystem: Environmental > Terrestrial > Soil > Palsa > Peat permafrost | place: Sweden... | reverse complement strand
GAAGCTTTTCATTTCCCAGGAGCTCGGCTATTTGTTCCATATTCCTTCCGCTGGGCTTTACCATCGTATGCAATGCCGTTACCTGTTTTGCCAGGGCCTTAGCTTTAATATCCTCGGAAACACCGGAAGCGATGCTGATGACCGTTCCACCCGGTTTCAGGACAGCCAGGGAGCGTTCCGTGATGTCTGGGCTAAGGACATTCAATACAAAATCGATCTCCTTTAATACGCTATTGAATTGAACAGTATTATAATCAATATGCTCGTCCGCCCCAAGGCTTAATATAAACGCTTTGTTCTTGGCCGAGGAAGTGGCGATGACGTAGGCGCCCAGGTATTTGGCTATTTGAATAGCAAAATGACCCACTCCCCCCGACCCGGCATGGATGAGTACCCGTTGGCCTTGGGTAACGGTGTAATGCTCTGTCAAGTTCTGCCAGGCGGTCAGGGCGGCGAGTGTGGCTGCGGCCGCCTGTTCGGCCGTGACATTTTCAGGTATCAGGTAGAGCTGGTCGGCCGGCGCGACTACGTATTCTGCATACGCCTTTCCATGACCAGGGAAATTGATCATTCCGAAAACCTGGTCGCCTTTATTGAATAAGGGAGACTTGCTTTCCGTGACTTCGCCGGATATATCCCATCCCAGAATAATAGGTCTATCCTTAATATTATTAGCGGTTCCTTTACCCTGGCGGGTCTTAATATCCACCGGGTTAATGCTCAGGGAATCGACTTTCACCAATACCTGCTCATGGCCGATATGGGGAATAGGGAGGTCTGCCAGTTGAAGGTTAGCGGCGGGACCAAACTCGTTTAAGATGATGGCTTTCATATATATAATAAGACATAAATCGGGCCAAGGTGAAGGGCTACTCCTCCTCTCTGATAAAACCACCCTTTACGTCAAAGATCAAATCTTTCCCCAGGATCTCCACTTTATACCCATGTATCCCCTTTACATCCGTGGTCCTGCCCACCTTTTTGATCTTGGCATCGTTATAATGGACACTCACATAGGACGGGATATAGGAGGGTAAGGAAGAAATAGGGACGCTCCGAACCCATTCCACAAAGACCCCCGCAGGGGTAAATTGAGCGGAACTATCTTCCCCGGACCTACCGCCCCAGTTAGCTTCGTAGTTGCCCTTTTCCCGGTCCCACAGTACTTTGGAAGCTGTCGGAAACTTTTTGTTTAATGCGGCTTTCACCACAGGCGGCACCTGCTTGTCGTTCAGGTCTTGGGAGTGGGCGCTTATTGCGATCAGAGAGCCCAGGATGATGATGGATATCCTTCTCATTGGCTGGTATTGATTATTTAAAATTAAACATACCGCGGGATTCTGGAGATATTTTGTAGTGCCAAACAGCGAAAACCGCTGTGAAATACTTAAAATAATTGCTACTTTAAGCCTTTACCCCTCTTTATGGGCTCACAAAACTTTGATATGATGCGAATACTCATTCTCTCCCTCTTTCTCTTCTGGAATATACAAGTTGTATGTGCGCAAAAAATTGAACCCATTGATAGCCTTTACCTGAATAAACTAGCCGATTTTTTAGGGAAAGTCGAGCTTATCAAAGATAAGGTTTGGCCCGGAATGACCATTGGCCCTTTCTGTATATATAGATTGAATGGCCCCATTTTTCTGATGAATCATCCCCAACCACCTGCCAACGGAACTTATTTAAGAGACAGTATCTATATGCTCAGCCAGGCTGATTACGCTTTGATGGGGACCACCCAGACAGAAATCAATCATTATTTAACGGCCCAGAACAATTATGGGCAGTCCCTGTATGTGAGCGAAACGCAGTTTTATTCCGAATTATTTCATGAATTACATCATGTATACCAGAGAAATTATATCAAAAACATCCAATTCGACAATCCCGCAGAGATTTTAAGTTACCCGGAGGATTACAGGAATGACGCTATTAAACAGTATGAGAATGGTCTTTTACTGGAGATGCTATTTGGACCTTCCGATCGATTTAAAAATAACCTGAACAGGTTCTATAGTTGCAGACTCCAACGGAAAAAAATCATCGGCGACAAATATTTGAACTATGAAAAGAGTGTGGAATCTTTAGAAGGGCCAGCCACCTATTGCGAGTACATGTACATGAAGGAATTCTCTTCCAGCGAAAAGGAACTGGAATACATCCACAAACGCTTCTTTTATTCATTGGTGGATCCTACCTATGGCAGAGATGGGCTGCGTAATAAAAACCTGTTAACCGGGATGATTCAATGCCTGCTCCTGTCCCAACATTTTAAAGATTGGCAACAGGAATATTATACTTCAGGATTAATGCTGAACGATTATTTTTTCTCCAAATTCCAACCGCTTCCCGTTGAACTCCCCAGCCTTTCCGAGTACGAGGCCAAGTCTCGATACTTTACCAATATGGAGAAAGAAAAGCATAGCCAACATTTGCAGGCCTTCAACGGTCAGGCTGGACTAAGAATAACGCTTTTATTTAACAGCTTTCCTGAATTCAGGGGCTTTGATCCCATGCATGCGGAAGGCATCAATGATAGCCTGGTTCTTCATTCTACGTTGTTGAAATTAGGCAAAGACAGCAGCGACTATTTTAATTTGACCAATCAAGCTGTTCTTACGTTGATCAATAAGCAGGTATGGTTTGTAAAAGGCATTACACTCTATGTCCCACAAGATGCAATCCAATTTAACGGACACACACTGGTCTGTAATACACCTAATGTGAAGATCAATTGGCGATATCTTACCCTAGAAAAAAGAGAGAATGAATATGTGGTTACGCTTGAATGAGTTTCTTTTGCCGCTTTAGATGTTGTAAAAGATCCCATCTCCTCTGCTTGGCCCTTTTAAGTAACACTAAACTTATATTGAAATGTCTCAAACAGAAGTAGCCTACCTGACTATCGATGGCATAGACCAATTGCACCTTACTTAACTAATTCAGACAAATAGTTATAGGGCAATACTGCATTAATACTATCTATCGACAATATAGCGAAATACATCTGTTTATCTTTTTTAAAGAAAAGAAAATTTGCCGGGATAGACTCCCCTTTCACAGAACACAAGATATCAATTGGACCATTTAAACTATACCTAAGAGAGAAACTATTAAATCTCAAATAATACTGAACAACACTGTCATTCCTTACAATATTTTTTAGAGAATCCCCATCAAAAGTAATAAACATTTTTTTAGAATACCTAGGCGAAAAATGAAGGTTATACATTTTAAAGTAATTCTCATTAATTACATTGTAGACATTATCCATACTTTTTTCAGCTTTATTATTTTGTATAGAAATTCCTAATGGCAATGGCACATCTTCCAACGAATCAATTTTGCAGACAATTAGTGAATATCCTGCCTTAAGGTCAAAAGTACCAAATGGACTCCTATCATCGCAAATGTATGAATAGTTCGGAACAAGATCTCTGGCGGGAATCTTTGGAAAAAGCTTAAAGTACTCCTGAATTACTGAATCAGAAACATGAATGCCGGCTAGCTTTTCAACCTTGCCTATTTGATGCATTGAATAAAAAAAACCAAACACACAAAACAAAGCGATAGCCCCAGCAATAATAATTATTCTCTTAGTCATCAGTTCCTATTTAATACTTAAGATTCTATTTGTGTTAATGAGCACCATTAATTAAATAAACGGGAGCCGATGGAGTATATTGTCCGCCCGGAATAGGAAGCTCAATTGGCTCGGTTTGTAAATACCCCTCAGCAGCAAATATGAACCCCAACAAATATAACGAGTTAGTAACTAACTGCTTGTTGGGCATATATGTTCCCTCAACACCAACCCCATTGTTATTCCCAGTAAACAATATCGCGCTTCCGGTTACTCCTTCTTTAGACAAGCCTGCAGTAGCTTTGAATTGTTCGGAATTATAACCCACGTATTTATTGTCTGACGCTATGCTAATACCCATTGTAAAATTACCTACGTTAAGCGAATAATCTATGTCTTCCAATTTTCCATTAAAATAAGTCATATTACTATTAAATATCCCTTCAGTGAAGAAACTGTGCTGGGCAAACACTTTCTTTTTACCATTCCCCATACTATTAGAATACTCGTCTTCAGTTCCTGTCTGAAATGTTAGCGTATTTCCAAAAAGCGGCTTATGTTCTTCTTTTTCAGCCTTTTTTCGACCTTTAGGTTTATCCTTATCCTCTTTGCCTGTTTTAGACTTATCATCTTTTGCCTTCTTATCCTTATCGCCAGAATTCACCAGGTTAATAAATTTAAGAGTAGTCGCTATTTCCTCTTGATCACTGGTAATCTGATTTCCATCAGCGCTAGTGGCCCACATACCGTCGGAATCATTAAACCTAATTGGACTATCATAAGCATAATTATAAGGCGTCCATCTTCTAGATGCATCACTCAATGGATCTATTCTCATCCATCTTCCAATCTGATTATCATACATCCTTGCTCCATAATCATACCACTCCAACCCCGACCCGTCTGAGAACTCTTTGCTCTGCTGCTCCTTACCATTATACCTATACTTGTTATATTTCGAGAACTGCAACGCCTGACTAGATATCCCGGCCATCGTCAGACCGAACGGATAATAATATTCCTCCTCCGTAATCGACTAAAAAGGGAGAACCCATATTTTCAAATAAGATATCATATAATTTGTATTTTGCAAGAAATCACTAGCATGTCAAGAAAATACCTTTTATCTTTTTGTATCCTGTTCTTGTTTACTCGCCACGTGTTTGGGCAAACTGTTCCTTTGGAAATCGCAAATAAATTTTTTAGCACCTACAACAATGTTGGCCCTAGCAATGCGATAGATTCATTATTTACGACTAATGTGTATGCCGCTGATTTTAAAAAAGAAGTAGATGCGTTAAAAAATAAAATTCAGGAAAACTTATCATCCATTGGCAAATTCACTGGATATCAGTTATTGGAAACCAAATCGGCGGGCAAGGATCTTATTTTATTGGTTTTTATTGCTAAGCATGAAAGGCTCCCCTTAATCTTTAAAATGCTTTTTTATAAGCCGTTAGATAAATGGGAAATCCAAGACTTATCGTTCGACAACAATGTAGACGAAGTATTAAGAGAAGCGAAATAGAGGATTAGCTTAAAATACAAAATTATTTTCTCTTAAATTTTCGTTCCAGGAATGCATACACCTTTAAACCCAAAGTCAGTATAACCCAGTTTAGACCTGCAAATAGAAGTCCAAAAAACGGTGTATAGAAAAACAGACAAATGACAAGAGCTTGCCATCCATTGCTGTCTTTGTTATTAAAATTTATACTTGCCAAATGAGAAGCCGCCAGAATACCATATGTCAAAAAAAATGGCAGCGCAAATAAGGTGTAAGAAAAAAATAGAATCTTAAACGAATAACTTCTTTTTTCCATATCTCTTTTTTTTCTAATCACCAAGGATTCCGTGGGTGTAATAATTTAAATATGCAGATCCCACCTCTTTTAAGGTTGTAAGCTCATCCTTAGCAGATTGAAGAACCCCTCCTAGATTAACATTTCCACTTATACTTGCCGGACCCAATTTAGCAGAAATTCCAAGATTAGTTGAATTATCAAGATTGAAACTGGCTTGCCCGTTGGCATCTTTGGCAGTTACACCAGCATCGCCACTTTTATCAAACCACTTCCAATCAACTGACCCTTTACCGCTTGCGGGGTCAACTGTAATAGTCTCCTTAGCAAAATCAAGCTTCCCTTGCGCGGAATACGATCCAAACGACGCTGTGCCACTGCCCGTCGCACCTGTACCTGTAAGTGTTACTTTGCCGCTCTGATCAACCTCCACTTTGCCTTCTCCCGCTGCGACCTCTCCCTGCAACTTTATCGGCCCCAAATTCGCTCCTGCCCCCGCTTTCCAATAAGATCCGGAAGCGGAAACTGACCCAGTGAAAGAACCCTTTAATTCTTCTCCCGCTTTTTTGCCCGTAATCGATGCTTTTGCCAAAGCCGTTTGCAATTTTGCTTTCCTAGCAGCTTCGTCTTTGCCATCCCCACCACCCACAGGCACCTTCCCATCCGGATCCAAGAAGTTTATCGGAGAATCATATCCATAGTTATATGGTGAGAACCTTCGCATTTGATCAGCCTTAGGGTCAAGTACTTGCCACCTGCCGATTTGGCTATCATACATCCTGGCTCCATAATCATACAATTCCAACCCCGATCCATCCGAGAACTCCTTATTTTGCTGCTCCTTTCCGTTGTATCTGTATTTATTGATTTTCCCGAACTGCAACGCCTGAGAACTAATCCCCGCCATCGTCAGCCCGAATGGATAATAATGTCCATAAAAGCTATTTCATGACAAACGATTATCGCTTAGATATCATCTGATAAAGTAATCCTGGAGGTACTGATTGGCGTTTGCTATTAGGCGACAAGAGTAATATATAAACGGCATTTGAGCGTTTTAAAAACAAAATGTCCTATAAATCGTCCGGCACTTTTTTGGCGACTGCATCTATCATTCCGGCTTTTTGATAGTCTCTGGCCCGACAAAATTCATATTCTCCGGCCAGTCCGCGCAGTGCCATAAGTAGGCACAGCAATCGTGGAAATTCAAACTACCATTCAATATCATCAGTTACCTCCTTTAAATCTCCAATAAAAGCCCGCTTATCAAAATCCTCAAATTTGTATTTGCTGAATGTCTGCTCTGACACTTCCACAATCTGCCCTTTGATAATCCGCTTCTTTTCTTCAATCTCAGCATTCTTTATTGACTCAAAATCCAACAATATATCATACTCAAAACGACCGACGTTTTTTAAGAATCGTTTTCGTTGCCTAAAATCTTGAGGCCTGCAAATTAACACAATACCAATTGTGCTAATGCCATTTCCATAAACTCTTTTTTCAAACTCTTCACCTATTGAATCAGTAAATGCCAAGACTTTAAAGGCATCAATCCCTAATTCATAACTCCATTCAACAAATATTTCTACTTTCATTTTATTGTAATTTAGAATTGCCGGGAGGAAAATCTCCGTGTTGAACAGCATAATTAATCAACTTCATCGTTTCAAGAAACTCCACTTCTTCTTTCGTTCCTGTAAATTCGTTAACATAAAGCAACCCGCTGCCTGTATTCCTGTAAAAAGACTGTGTATATCTTTTGAGACTTCTACTCGTTGTTCCTATTTTCCATGTATCCCCCTTATCTAACCATGTAACGCCATCAAAGCCTAACCCCCATGTTCTTTTTGGATAAACTCCGTTTTTTGTAGCACGCAAAGTATATTGTTCGTAGTTAGGATTACTTGAGCTTGGTGGCTTTGGGGGGCTGAAAAAAGGATCAGATTTAGGAGGAGCCTTAGGCCCCATATACGGCTCCTTACCGATAGATTCAGGCAGCAAAACGCCGATAATTGTTAAGGGCGCGCCCAATGCAAGAGTACTCCCGCTAATTACTCCGGTTTCAACGACAGCTTCACCAGTAGCAGCAGCCGCCACCGGAGCAGCGGGCGAGCCTCCTGATGGACTCTGTGGAGCAAATACATCTGGCTTACTACCCCCTGGAACATTATCAGGCGAACCCGAAGGATCAAATATGTTTGGCAATTTTGGTAGAGGGGGAGCCACAATCGTTATATGCCCCATCTGTGGTATACTATCAGGCGCCAAACCTAAGGGATCGTTAAGAAGGACAGGGTTGTTATCAGCGAATGAATATGGACTGTTGCCTTCCATCATGTCAGCAATTGGATCTAATTGATGGAATCTGCCAATTTGGCCATCATACATTCTGAAGTTTGCATCATACAGTTCTAGTCCAGACCCGTCGCTAAATTCCTTATTCTGCTGTTCATTTCCTCCGTTATACCTGTATTTATTGTACTTCCCAAACTGTAAAGCCTGAGAGGATATCCCCGCCATCGTCAACCCAAACGGATAATAATGCTCTTCCTCAGTAATGGGCCCCCTTCGATACTGAATATTCAACTTATCAAAGAACACATTCTGCTGACTCTCATTGGAGACATAAATATAAATGTAACCATTTTTAGTTACAGTAGGAATACTGGCAGTCAAAACTTGCTTATTCATTGTTCCAGTAATAGCTGGAATCTGAGTTACCCCTCCGGCAACGTAGTTTAACTGCTCATCAAACAAGACCCAGTTTAAAAACGCTTTCGGCTGCGCGGGCAAATAATCCGGAGTCTCCTGGTTACTAAAGAAACTAGCCATAGCCGGCGACAAAGCTGCCGTTACCGGGCTAATAGCTCCCGCCAGGTGAGCGCCTCCTTCTCCTATGACGTCATTGGTAAGCGAACTCAGCAGATCGTTGATCAAGGGTGTCTCGCCGCTAGGTGCGGATTGGACTGGGGTATTGTACCAGCCATATACGTTGGCGCTGAGTGTATCTCTTGCCATTACTTTCAGTACTATGGCGGGGCCTATTCTGTTGCCGCCTGTACTTCCATTTAGCATGCTCACATAATGATTACTGGTATCTCCACCTGTAGTTGGCTCAAAACCATTGGGTGTTGCATATTGGGTGGTGTTGACATTATTAAATATACTGTCTTCTGTTGCGGCCACCTTGGCCTCCATGGTCGCTACATAAATAGACGTATCCTGCTCTTCGGTCAGCACCATCCGGGTATCACCCAAATGATCCTTGATAAAATAATCGTAAACAAGGCCACTATATGCTGCACCAGTTAATTGACTTATTTTATTGATGTATCTTATTCTGCCCGCATCATGGCTTATGAACTGCAAGGTATCACTGTGATAAATAAAAGCACCGATATAGGTTGTGGTATCTTGTTTACCACCTTTGGTGGAGTCAGTAACGATTTTCTGGTATTTTACACCACCCGCATCATAAACATAGTTAACATTTCCCTTCCCTTTAATATGGATATATTCAGCCAGATTTAAGTAGTTATACCTAATACTATCAATATTTTTATTCTTATCCCTCGACAGATTTCCATTCACGTCATAAGCGTAATCGTTACCACTAGTATTGCCATCCTGAAAGTCTCCCAAATGATAAGTTGAATCAATGGGGGCGGCATCCGTTACACTATTCAATTGATTACTGCTACCACTATAAGCGTACGTCAACTGATCAATAGGGGCGGAGCTAGTGACCTCTAAACCATTCTGGTTCATCGTCAGGATATTGCCATTGGGATCGTAGGCAATTTGGGGAACACTGAAATCAATTTTTGCATCGGTAGCAAAAGTGGCCCCATCCCCATTATCATTTTGCAAATAAGGAGCTGAAATCAATCTGTTGATATTGTCATACAAATAGCCATATGCCCTATCCATGCTGTTGCCTGCACTCTTCCATTTGATTCCGGAGATATTTCCATTATATTGAGAAGTGGCAAAGCCGTAATCATAGTTTAGCTCCATACCAAAATAGTGGGTGCTTCCGCCTGTAATATAATTACGATTAATCCCCCTTAACCAGCCGCGTATATTGTAATCATAATTTAGAGATTCGATGTTATTACCAAGGCTTTTCTGGCTGAGCTGGCCCAACGCATCATAAGTTAGGCTATTAATAGTTCTTGTGATACCGTTATCATTGACCTGTTCGGCCGTTTGTAATATTCGGCCCATATGATCGTATATGCTTGCACTCAATATAGTGGTACGAGGATTTAATGTGCTGGCAGCATTGTTATGCCTCTCATAGCTAGAAAGCACCTTTCCGGTAAAATCATATAAAACAGTAGACGTATCGCGGCTTCCGGAAATATTATCAGCAATCGTTTGAATTCCCCTACCCTTTTCATCATAGTAGGTAACTGAAGTCAACCACTGGGTACTTGGAGCCTCCAATACCCGGGTTTTCATTGTAGTTACAAGCCCGTTGGCCAAACTACTCTGAATAACCGGAAACGGATAACTGTTTGCATAACTTGTCAATTTGCTTACATCCACGCTAGTAAAAGACGGTACTGCGACCTGCGTATAATTATCATAAAACATCTGGGTATTAAGCGTATAACTCTCAGGATAGGCCTGATCGTTGTTTTCATTTTGCTGCATCTGATCCAATGTATAGGTAGAAGACGCCGTATAAATTCCGGTTTGTACCGGCCTATCCAAGGTGTCATAATTGGAAACCGTCCATTGGTTCTGATTTCGCAAGTTCCCGTCCTGGGTCAATACCGGCAGGTCCTTTAAGTTATAGACTACATATACAGGAGCAGCATCGGGAACCTTCTTCAGGATTACCCTTTTCCTTCCATCATACGAATATTGGAAACACAGGTTTGTAACCGATGTCAGATTCCAACCATTATTGTAAATGGCGGCCACGGCCTTGGGTGGTATTACACAACGAAGGTTATGAAGATCATCGTACACATAATAAGTGGATAACCATCCGTCATAGGCAGCAGACGGATTCATGCTTTCCTGCACTTTTTTGAGCACAACTTGCCCGTCCTCGTCCTTGTATTCTCTTACCGAATGTCCATTTTCATCTGTTGATTGGCTTATGTACAGTGTACCTGGGGCATATAGGGCAGTTGTGGTAGGCCAATCAGTCTCACCGTATGTTACCGTCCATATCTGGACTGCATCTGCGGCCGTATTGATCAAATAAGCTGAGCTGTTTCCCCTTCCGGCGCCGGTCCAGCTATTGCCTGGCGGGGAGGCTTGAAGAACACGGTTGAGAGGAGACGCTTCATAAGTTGCATTGCTGTAATAGTAGTTCTCGGCATTGCTAAAGTAGGTGTTATAAAAACCGGGCTGCTGGGTTTGGGCATTGGGACGGAAGTGCCCGGTTGCCGCATTATCTGTATAGGGCAGGTACTGCTGGGCCACCCTGCCAAAGGGATCATAGAAAGTAGTACTGATCAAGTCAGCCTGACTGGGATTGCCTTGTTTATCTACGACCTGGATGGTACGTCCCAACCCATCAGCGTATTCAGTGGTTTGGTGCATATCATATACACTCGTCAGACCATTCGCCGTGGCCGTATCTGTGATCCCTGGTTTCGTAATCGTCTTTGACCTGACAAAATTCATATCCTCCGGATCTGAAGGCAGGATGGCGTAAGCAGGCATGGCAATGGCCGTCTGGGATCCGGCGGGTATTACATCTGAACCAGGAGCATTGGTATTGGAGGCCACTGTAAATGTCAGGACGTTGGAAATCACCGTAACCCCATTACTTGTTTCCAGCAAACGGGCATAGGTATTCGTATAAAGGCTCCCGGGAGCATAAATCAGGCTGGTAGCGCCTGTGATGGGCAACCAGATTACGTTATTGACAGAAGTATCCCATTGATAGGTATATATCCCATTTCCACCGGTGGGGCCGGCAGTGCTGATATCCCCTGGATCACCTCCGTAAGGCAGGGAAAGCACACCTGCCGTGATGGCCCCAGCCACTAAAGGAGGATAGACGGATACAGTATCTGTTAGCGAAGTTACCGTGACGCCATTACTGGTTGACACGATATGGTAATATTGCGTTGCGGTCAAAGTACCAGGAGCGTAGGTAAGGCTGGTAGCGCCGCTGATGGACGCCCAGGTACTGCCATCTGTGGATGAATACCAAAGGTAGGTATAGTTCCCGTTTCCTCCTGTAGCCGTCGAAGCAGTAATGGAAGCGGCGGCTGTATTATAATTGATATTTTGCCTGGACGGGCTAATAGTTCCGGTAATCAGCTGTGGGTACACGGTGACAGTAGCAGTCGGAAAGGCCACACTGACGCTATTGGTTGACGATACAATATGATAATATCTGGTGGCTGTCAATGTTCCTGGGGCATAGGTCAGCGTAGTCGCGCCTGTGATAATGGACCACGTACTCCCATCTGTGGACATGTACCACTGGTAGGTATAACTGCCCATACCTCCTGTAGGCGCTGTAGCGGTTAAAGTGGCCACCGCCGTGTTAAAGTTGATAGCCTGGGTGGCAGGACTAGTGGTTCCCGCGATCAGTTGAGGATATACCCCCACCGTAGCAGAGGCAGAAGTCACGGTAGCCCCGTTGCTAGTAGAAACTATATGATAATAGTGGGTGGCTGTCAGAAGACCCGGCGCATAGGTCAAGGCGGTAGCACCGGTGGCGAGAGTCCATGTGTTCCCATCCAGCGAATAGTACCACTGGTAGGTATACGTTCCGCTACCACCGGTGGCCGCAGTGGTCGTTAATGTTCCTGCAGTGGAATCATAATTGATATTCTTGGAGGCGGGACTGATCGTACCGGAAACGAGCGCCGGGTAAACAGATACCGTCGCCGTGGCTGAATTCACGCTTACCCCGTTACTCGTGGATGCGAGGTAATAATACATGACAGCAGTTGATAATGCCGTTGTATAAGAGAGGTTGGTAGCGCCGGTTACGGACGCCCAGCTACTCCCATTGGTCGACGAATACCATTGATAGGTATACGTGCCACTCCCCCCCGTCGGGGCTGTAGATGTTAATACCGCGCTGGTATTATAATTGATCGTCTGTGAAACAAGGCTGATCGTACCGGATACCAGAGCTGGGTATACGGTCACTGTGGCTGTCGGAAAATTTATGCTGCCCCCGTTGCTGGTGGATACGATACGATAATACCTGGTGGCGGTTAAAGTACCGGGCGCATACGTGAGGGCGGTGGCCCCACTGATGAGGGTCCAGGTCGATCCATCGGGCGCCCAGTACCATTGGTAGGTATAGGTTCCAGATCCCCCCGAAGCGGGGGAGGCGGTTAAAGTGGCGGCAGTTGTATTATAATTGATGCTTTGTATAGAAGGGCTGACGGTTCCTGAACCCAATGCAGGATCCACTGTTATGGTGGCCGTATTAGAAGTGACACTTACCCCGTTACTGGTGCTGACCATATTGTAATAAGTAGTAGCGCTCACCACCCCAGGCGCATAGGTCAGCGAATTGGCCCCGCCTATATTGGACCAGGTAGTTCCATTGGAGGAATATTCCCACTGATAGCTATAGGTTCCTGATCCACCAGAAGGTGCCGTGGAGACCAAAGAAGCAGCGGACGTTCCGTAATTGAGGCTTTGGGTAGCCGGACTAACGGTTCCCGACGCCAATAGCGGGTAGACGGAAACAGTCGACGTGTTGGATGTTACACTTACCCCGTTGCTGGTGGCGATCACATGGTAATACATACTGGAGGTAAGCACCCCGGGAGCATAACTAAGGCTGGTAGCCGTAGTAATATTGGTCCAGGCCGTCCCATTGGTAGATGATTGCCACAAGTAGGTATAACTGCCATTGCCGCCGGCAGGTGCGGTGCTGGTCAATACCCCGCTACTAGTGTTGTAATTGATGTTCTGCGCGGAGGGGCTCACGGCCCCTGAAACCAAGGCTGGATACACCGTCACTGTGGCCGGGGACGATGTCACACTCACCCCGTTACTCGTGGAAATCAAATGATAATACATCGATCCTGTAAGGGCTCCCGGAGAGTAAGTCACACTGGTCGCGGTAGTGATATTGGTCCAGGCCGTTCCATTGGGGGATGACTGCCACAGGTATGTGTAACTGCCATTGCCTCCTGTCGCCGCGGCGGCGGTTAGTGTTGCGGCAGCGGTATTGTAGTTGATGCTCTGAGAAGCGGGAGTAATTGCTCCGGAAACTAACGCTGGATAAACCGTGACGGTAGCGGTCGCTGAAGTAACACTGACCCCATTGCTGCTATCCACCAAATGATAATAGGTTGTTGAAGTTAAAACCCCCGGGGCATACGTCAATCCTTTCGCTGAAGAAATATTCGCCCACGAAGTTCCATTGGTGGATGATTGCCACTGATAAGTACAGGTACCGGAACCTCCGGTAGGAGCAACCCCTGTAATGGTCCCTGCTGCACTATTATAGTTGATGGTTTGAGCAGTCGGGCTGACGGTTCCCGTAACCAACTGAGGATAAACGGTCACTGTAGCCGCGGCACTTTGTCCGTTGGCAACACTACTATAAACATAACACGCGTATTCAGTAGTCACTGTCAGGGCGCCCGGCGTATAACTGGTTCCGGTAGCCCCGGAAATCGAAGTCCACGAAGTACCCCCATTTGTCGAAAAGAACCACTGATAGGTATAGGCTCCTGTTCCTCCGCTGACGCCTGAAATACTAAGGGTGGCGGGAGCCGTATTATAGTTTATCGTCTGCGAGGATGATACACTTCCAGGATTCACGGGTGGCACGATGGTGACTGTAAGAACCCTCGAGTCACTGCAATTGTCCACCTCTTGAATGTTTACAGTTGTGACGCTTGCGTTGACAGGGAACGAAATGGTCGCCTGGTTACATTCGCCGCAACCTGTGGCGCCACCCGGCGACGATTGCGGAGTGGCCACAGCCGCCTTCACCACCTGGGGAGCTCCACCTCCGCTGCAACCCGTGGAAGTGACAGTCGCAATCCCGGACTGAATACTCCAACAATAAATATACCCTGTGCTGTTTGCGCAAGAACCGGACATACCTGTGTAAGTAGTCGAGGTACCTCCAACAACCGTGGTAGACCCGCTAATGGCAGAAATTTGAGCACTGGCCCTATATGAGCCACCGCTTATCAATAAAAGCAAAATATAATAACGAAGGAATGATCTCATGTCTTCAGAGGTTATTGCTGATAGTGATAATTAAATGTCTTGATAATATTGCTGTCCTGGTCCTTGACGTCTACCAGCCTGCCCATTACATCATAGTCATAGTAAATGGTGCGCCCGGCAGGGTCCGTCTTACTGGTAATCCCCACCAAGGGATCATAGGTACAAGTGGTCACCATGGCTTTCACTGAAGCGAGTCCGGTCCTGATCTTTGCCAGCTCCGTGCGAAGGGTAACAGGATCGGGTGGGTTATCCAGGATGGCCTGGTTAACAAATCCCGCAATAGTGGCTTGGCTCGAGCCTTCTACTTCGGCAACTACAAACTGGTGGTTATATCCCCACAAGTAGTGATATGCGATATCGTTCACTTTCGCCTGTGAAGTCATTTTCAGATTTGAGTCATAGGCCATCGACACTTCATTCCTGTAACTGCCGTTTAGATTGGTCAAAAAGGAGGACTTAAGGATCGGCGCATTTAGCTCCGTCAATTGCAGGCCCGTTTGTTTTGCCACCATTTGCCCGGAGGCGTTGGTTAAAAGGGAATAGTTATTCCTGCTGGCAGAAAGGAGGTATTCATTGCCATCGCTCTTGATTACGCTTACATATTTCTCGATGACCGGGCTGATAATATTGTTGGCCTGCATCCAATACAAAGCTTCATGTGAAGCCGAAGTGTCACTGGCTTCCGCCGACGCAAGGCCTGACAGGTAGCTGGTCCAGTTGGAATTCCTGGAGGTAAAGGCCGTCTGGGATGCTGTCTGATAGCTTCCCTCACAGTTGTACGAATTAGCCACCGTCGTAAAATTGGTGCTATTGAGACTATATGGCTGATAAGGCGTCAGCGCGGTAAACAGATTGTCGGTACAGGTATTATATTGCGTAACGACACTATTCTCCGAAGTCGTAAACGCCGAATCAAGTCCTGCTTGGGTCGTGGCACCGGCCACGGGATAATCCAAAGGATATTTCAATTGTGTAGTGACTTGTTCCCCTTTGCTATCATGGGTGATAATCCTGGTGGGAAATAAGTAGCTGGCATTGTCATAATAATAGTCCGTTTCACTACTTAGTGGGTTAAGCCCGTTCTGGTCCCAGGTTACGTCAACGGTGGAGGTCAGCGATTTATATCCCGATGACAACTGATTATGGGTAGCACTATACTCATTAATAAGGCCTGCGACGGGCTGTGTCTGGTCGGGCGTAGGCAATTCCTGACAATAATAACACCCCGACGTATTCGGTAACATCTGGTCGCTCACGGTAGAAGTCAGTGTCTGAAAAGTGAACCTGGTCGTCTGACTATAATTGCTGGTGGTCTGTTTGAGCGACACATACTGACCATTCACGTAGCCATAGTCCGTCTTCTGTTGAAGGAACACGTCGGGGTCCACCGGCGCAAAACAATTAAAGACATAGTCCGTCTTTCCATTAATGTTTGGACCCACTTCGGTTTCTTCCACGTTCTGATAATACATCAGGCTGTTGACCAGGTCGTTGATAGGTTCGTTCAGACTTGCCTGCATGGAAATGACCTGCTGATCGATCGGAGCCGGACAATTATCTCCGCTGGATTGCCGGGAGCAAAGATCCCCATGTTGCAGCACTGAAGTAGCGTGCACACCACCATTATAGAACCCTGTCCCAAAGTTGTAGGCATAGTGCTTTACTAATGCGGGCGCGGTATTGATGCCATCATAAGAGGAAATCTGGTTCACCCGGATGCCCGGGCCATCAACTAAAGTATTATCGATGGCATATGTTACAAAACTAATATTGACTGCTTCCCCAAAAACACCGGAGTCACAATCCACTGTATACCTGTATGTGCCAGCGGGTAGGTAGAGGCTGTCCGTCCTTGATGGAACATTATCAGAAAGAGGCTGCGAAGTATATAATACCGCCCCGGTAAGGGAGTTTATCGTAACAACAGGGTGCACATCCTCATTGCCTCCTTCTTCTTTGTCATAATAGTTAATAGCAATAGTTTGATTGGTACTCAATATAAATGAGGAAGTCGCTGTCTTCACCCCATTTACGGCAGCCACCGTGCTATCAGAATAATATAATGTAGTGGATGAGCCATCTGGAATAGGCGTTGGCTCCACTACATAATGCCCGGTCTGGTTCAACTCATAGGTAAAAGTGCTATACCCTCCGGTCGGATAAGTAACTTGAGACAATGCATTCGTCTGACAATAGCCTTCGTCGGCATCGCGGTTTCCCAGTGGATAGGTGGAGGAGTAAGCGATGTCATCTGAAGTGAACAGCATTTGATTGACGGCTCCGTTATAATATCCCCAATGATCCACAGACAAGTTATTCCAACCGGGAACAGACGTTACCCCCGTCTGCGGATCCAGGTATTGAAATTGATACTTTTGAGTCAGCTCCTTGAGTTCCGCCGAATCCATTCCGTCAGACAAAGGCGTCGTTTCATCAACTTCCGTAAGGTTCAGTTTTCCATTAAAGTAATTCTGCACCAAATTAAACTGCTTGGATAATACACTACCCAGGGACGAATACACCGCAACAGAAGTTAGCGGATACATCGTACCGTTGAGGGCAAAAATATCCTGCCGGGGCGTTGAACCCATATTAAAAACGACCCTCTCATTTTTGGAACTGATGGAGGCCAGGGTCAGGGCATCGATATAATCCCCATTGCTGGGGCTTTGGACAAAATTCTGGGAGATCACTGTAGTCCGGCTTATACTTGCACCAGCATCTATGGTGGTTGTCAATGTCTGAGAATAATTGGGCGGTTGTTGATAGGTATAGGAGTTGTAGGCATATTGAATAGTGTCGGTTAGGTCCGCACTGACGATACTGGACAGAAAAAAAGCAGACATATGATCCGGAATATACTCCCCGAATTGTGATGTCTGTTGATGATGGGACTCTTCCCCATTCTGAAAAAAATATCGGTCGCCCTTTTCATTGGTGATGACGAATCCCAATTCCGTTCCGAGGGATTGGATCTGGATATTCTGATAAGGAAACATGTACGCCTTTCCTTGCATCATAATGAACTTACCGCTTAATCCCGGCGCATTGAATACATACAAGTCCGGTTCCCCATCCATCAGGGCCAGACCCATGTTTTGCAAGATGGTCTGTTTAAAGGCCATCAGGTTCATGTTAATATAATTATCATAGTCGTTACCAATGACATGGGAATCCAGGTGATCCACACGGCTTTTGACGATCCGGGTTATGACGCCCGCCCCCTGCACGTTCCAGCCCAATCCCACATCACTAGCCGTTTCTGCCGGCTTGAAACCATTGTAGTTATAACTCAACGAAACGGGTACATCCAGGTTAGGAGTTTTAATATCAAACAGGGGCACACCGACCTGAGGAAGACCACTGTACAGCGTCACCGGCAAAAGGGTATATTTTACCATAGCCGCCGCCTCCGGCGATTGGGGAAGAATGTCTGTCTGAAACTGAGCGCTGGAAAGTAGTGTCTGGCCATCTGTGAACAGCACCCCACTTTTAAAGGGTAAACCCTGGGACAAGCTGCTTTGCAGCGATAAAACCTGTGACTCGCTCTTGGTCACACTGAGCACAAGAGCACATAAAAAAATCAATAAGCGAAACGGGGTACATTTCTCCTTTTTTGTCATTTTAATCTTAATTTGGATGTCGTGCAAAGAATGTATGTTTATCAGGGCCACGTATAGCCCACACGGAATTTGATCATTTGTCCCTGGGGAATTTCCTGCCTGTATAGGGCATCGAACAGTAATTGCAGGTTCCCCTGCAATTTGCTGGAGATCTTGTATTTTTTTTCGAGTCCAACCAGCAGGCTAGGCTGCCAGGCCGACCTGTCTTGTAGCTGGGATATCTTGCTAAACTGGCTCATATAATTCAGCTCATACCCGCCTGTCACGTAGTATGTCTTTTTGATCTTCCAGTCCATAAAACTGCGAAGCCCCAATCCCTGGCTGGAGAACTGCATATCATTCCACCCGGATCCCAGGCCAATATTGTAGGAAGCCCCCACGCCTATAGTGGACTTATCATTAAGCTTGTAAGCAACAGAGAGCCCTAGGTTGCCAGTTAGTGGAAAATCGTACGTGCTTTTTGCAAACTGCACATTGAATCCGTACTGAAGACGCTTGAGGATGGATTTCGTTTTTTGCGAATTGGGCTTAAAATCGGGCATGTCCAGGTCCTGCCCCCCTGCCCCATACTTGGAGAGACCATTTTGCATGCTTGTGACCTGGCTTTGGGCACCCTCTAACTGTTGCTGGACGGCTTGACCTCCTCCCCCACCTACCTGTTGCTGGAGTTGTTGCTGAACCTGGTCCCGGGTCTGCAATCCCTGAAGGGAATTGCCGCTGCCATAACCCGCAGGTAATTGAAAAAGGCTGGCCAATAGGGAATTCCTAGCCAGAAAGTTTTGGTAAGCCGGAAGCCGGGAAAGCACGGCAATTGCCGCCTGCTCCGTTTTTTGGGGATCGTTCAGCATTGCCTTATACTGCTCAATCTGCTGGCGGTAGTAGTAACCTGTGGCTTTAAAATTCGCGAATGCCTGGGCAACCCCAGGAGGAAGGTGTGTATATTGACTGAGTAATTGGCTTAACTGTTGTTTGCGCGCACTGATGTATTGCTGGACAAGGGTGGTTTCATCCAGGTGGGCTTGCAAAAGCTGCACCTGGGAGCTGGCCTGGGAAAGTTGTCCACCGGCATTTGTCAGGGATCCCAGTGCGCCTGACTGGGTCTGTAAAAATTTAAGGGTGGTTGAAAGAGTATCCAGGGAAGATACATAAGTAGCGGCGGTCCTATTTATATTCGTGCCCGAAGCCTGCATCTGCGAGGCCAATTGCTGATAGTTGAGTGGGGGAATTTTACCTGCTGCTGCGGTATCGGTCTTGCTCAATTTCCGGAGCAGCTTTGCCTCGATCCGTGAAAGCTTGTTTAAATATTGGGTTGTCTTTTTGGTAAGCGCCTCATCTACGGACTGGGCTTTCGCGCCTACCTGGCTGAAATATTGGGGTGGCAACTGTTGCACAGGCACTAGCGTAGAATCAGCCAGGACATGGGCATTCAGGGGTAAGTATAAAAAGAGCAAACCGGTGAGTGTAAGCAAAGCAGGAGCCAGCCGCATAAACAGTTACATTAAGGTGGTCTGAGTAAGCAAAATAAATCTTGGCGCAGGTTGGCCCGCGCAAAAAAACGATAAAAAATGAATTAAAGGGATAAAGGCGTAAAGCTAGATGTCTTGAGTAAATGTAAAATAAATATCCTTAGATTTCCAAATCAAAATGACAATTCTCCAAAATAAAATATTGATAGTATTACGTACATAGGAAAAAGAGGCCGCTCTGCGACTTCCATAAAAAAAATTCCTCAATAGGTATTGCGAGTTTTACAAAAGTAAAATGCTCCCGCGCCGCATTGACGTGCGGCGAAAGAAAGCCCCTTAGTCCCAGCCCCTGCCATCTCCCTGCAGGCCACAGATTTTTTAAGAAATGGGCATTCCACTGTTGTTTCCTATAGGAATCTTCCATATTTTATAGTCAAACACCTCATATGCTCCCTTGCTTAGCCTTTGTGAACCCGGATGCCGCCTGCTTTCTACGCAAAAAACCCATACAATTTATTGATAATCAGTGTGTAAAATGTAAACCATGCTGACAGAAGAGCAAAATTCGGCCATCGATCAGATCGCCACCGCTATTCAAAGGGGCAAGGTGATCCCCATCGTCGGGTATGATCTGCTACACTATGACTTTGAAAGCATCAGCGCTGAGGACGACTTTCTGAAAGGGTTATTAAAGGCCCATTCCAAAATCGATGACTTGAATGCAGCCTTCCCCGGCGCTAAAACGGGCAATGATTTTATTAACGCGTATTACCATCAATTGCCTATCCCAAAGCAGGACAATTTCAAATCTGATATCAGCAATACGATCGCCGCCCAACGATTGAACCTGAAGGTCATCCCGGAAAGCCTTAAAAAGCTCGTGAGCATCAAACAATTCAATCTTTTCATCAACGCCACTTTCACGAATTCACTGGAACTGGCCCTGAGCACTTACCGGATCGTGGAATCGGATGCTTTTAAGATCAAGGACGCCTATGTGGTGGCCAACTATCACGCAGCTATTCCCCAGGATATTCCGGAACCCGCCCCGGAAAGTTTTCACATCCATTTGCCCAAACCGGTCATCTACAATCTTTTTGGCACCCATGATTCCCAGGACAATGAATATGTTTTGACGGACGCAGACTATATTGAATTGATATACGATCTCATTGAAAAAAAGAAAGTCAAGTTTGGCAACTTATTTTCCTACCTGAAGGATGGGTATCTTCTCTTCTTGGGCTGTAATTTTCCGGATTGGTTCTTCCGGCTGTTTGTCCGCTTCTGTATCGGCGACAGGGTTGACATGTCCAAAGAGGCCACGTCCAGGAAGGCGGTCATTGATAGCCTGGTAACACTTGATACCAGCCGGACCATCTTCATCAACGACTATGGCATTCAAAAGGTAGACCTGGATTGCAAGATCCTCGTCAATGAAATATACCGGCGCTTTGAGACGATGTCAGGCGGTCAATACCTGGTGCCCAAGATTGAAAACAATAAGGTCTTCCTGAGTTATTGCAAGGCGGACTATGAAGTGGTCTCCGGTATCAGCAAGCAGTTGTCGTCAAAATACATTGATCATTTTATCGACGCGAATGAATTGGCTTCCGGTATGGACCTTCATGACACCATAAAAAAAGAGATTGATAACGCCTGCGTCGTATTGGCTTTCGTTTCCAATCATTTGTCGGTGGCCAGTGATTATTTCTGCCTGGAATGGGCCTATGCCCTTCGGAAAGGGAAGACGATATGGCCCGTCTTCATTGATTTTGTCGATTCGGCCAGTTTAATGTTGCCCTGCAAGGACAAGGACATGGTCCCCATGATACGGGAAAATATCCTGAACCGCTATAATATCCTTGGCATTAAGTTGACGGAAGACAACAAAATACCGGAAGCGCCGGAAAACAACAAGCTCAACGAGATAAAGAACCTGGTATACAATTGCCGGAGACAAACAGGAAAACCATCAATATGAGCAACCCATTTAAAGGCGCGGAGCCTTACGAAGAGGGGGACAAGCTATATGGCCGTGAACATGAAGTGAAGGGCATCCTGAATTTCATACGAAGCGAGGTCCTGACCTTCATTTTTGCCAGGTCCGGAACGGGGAAGTCCTCCCTGATCAAAGCGTCATTGATAGGGACCTTGAAAGACTCATACTACTGGCCTGTATACATACATCTAAATCAAAAAGCGACAGAAGACAGCAAACAGGCGAATGACCTGGTTGGATATATCATCGAACTGATCATAGAAAGCCTGGAAAAAATTAAAGGGCAGCCGGGCTATGAATTGTATATCCCGGATAAGATACTGGCAGATCCCCAAAAAGGCTTTTACTCCCTGTTTGATTTCATAGAAGGTCTGAAGATCGTTAAGTCGGTGCAGGAAGAGGGTGAGGTGGTCAATACTTATCTTAAACCCGTATTGCTATTTGACCAGTTTGAAGAGATCTTCACCCTGGACTATGGCGAGCAGAAGGAGAGCCTCAATTTCCTGCTGACTGAACTGGATGCCTTGATTGAAAACAGGGTGCCGGCTTACCTGGTGGACCACCTCCAATTGCCTGAAAATGCCACTAAATACCAGGAACTAAAAAAGTCGCTCCTTAGTAAACAAAAGAACTTCAGGATACTGTTCTCCTTCAGGGAAGAATACATGCCTGACTTTGAAAGCCTTAAATCAACAATCCCCTATATTGGGTTCACGACCAGTAAATTCAGGCTGGAACCCTTTTCCACCGACACGGGCGTAGACGTCATCACCAGCATCTCCCCGGAAATTAACAAACGGACGGCGGAGCTCATTGCCAATAACCTGGCCATACAGGTCAATGCCAATTTTGACAAACAAACGGTGGATCCCTTTTTGTTAAGTCTGATCTGTCAAAAGATCTACGATCATATTATCGGAGAAAAGGGAGGTGACCCGTCCGATGCCTTTATACAAAACCTCGTAAAAAATGCCATTGAAGAGCATATTGATGGCATCTATAAAAGGATCCGTAAAGAGACAAAGGTGTTTATCGAGGATAAGCTGATCACTTCAGATGGGAGAAGAACGTCTTATAATCTCAAAGATGCCAGGCACAATGCAGCCATTGCAGACGATATAGACCTACTGCTGGGGAATACTACCGCAGCAGGTATTAAGGATTACCGGTGCCGGCTGCTGAACAGCGAGCAACTGCTGGATACTTTGCACCTGGACATCCTGCATGACCGGCTGGTCCCTCCCCTGGAAAAAAAGCGGGACAGCCGAAAGGCAAGGGAAGGTCGCCTCAAAAGGAGAAAGGTGGTTTGGATCGTCGCCGCAGGCATCCTCGTCGCCGCTTTGATCGGCGGCTATTTCATTCAGTACTATAAGGGACAGTCGGAAGAGTTCACCAGCCTTGCCTTGTTTTTTAAGGCGGGCGAGCTAAAGGAAGGAGACAACCCCATAGAAGCCTATTCCATCTATAAAAAACTCGCCGAATCCGCACCGAGTTTCGGCTTCCTGGACCGGCAATTGAAAAAGGTGGATTTCGGGGACTTCGATATTCCGTCAGACGACAACAAGATGTACACGTTGAAAAACAATTACATTCTATCTTATACAAGCGACAGCCTCTATCGCTTATGGCGGGTGGATTCTAAAAACAAGCTGACCGTTTGCAAAGAATATCCCAATATCGTAAGGACGATGTTCTCAGAGGATAACGGGGCATTCGTTGCCCTGTCGCCGGACAGCATTTTCTCCTTTGACGCCGTGGCAGGGAAAGGCAGCGCTCTTTACGTAGATAGCTCCCTGGATAGGGATAGCCTGAATTTTTGCCCCCGGCACTCGTTTTTCGCTCTCTATATGGATGGGAAGATCCACTTCGTGAACACGGCCAACGGGCAACAAGCCAGTTACCCTATGGATCGCTTCTATTTCTCATGGCTTTCGCGGGTCGTTGATACTACGTCCAAGTACGTCTACTGTCAATATTCCAACCGGCTGGTCCGGTTAAATAAGAAAGGGGACAGCCTTGTGTTGGGAACGGTCGTTGGCCCGGTCAACACCGCGACGGGTTACTTTGTATACATGGGTGGGGATTCGGCGGCGTATTTGAAAAATGGAAGTCTTTGGAAAGTGGATTTGCTGACTGAAAATATGAAAGAATGGCTGAAAGGCAAGTTCAATGAAATCAAAATGACCAGCGATAGCATCCTCTATTTAGGCCATTGGGAATGGCAGTACGGCACTGTGGAAAGGTTATTGTATTCGGATATTGTTTTTTACAACCTGCACTCCCACTTGTTTACCGACCCATTGGGCGAGAATGGACAGTCCTTTTCCAAATTCTCCGTGAATACCGGATACACCAAGGATCTCGTCACTAATCCATCCGGGGATGTCTTGCTGCTGGACATCAGGAAACCCGGCTACAAGACCTTGAGCGCCTTGAAAAATGTCCTGGCCTATGATATCACGGATGACGGAAAAAAGGTTTTATATGTAAAGGAACAAAAGGATACTACTAAAAACGCCAAAGTCCAGGACAGCATTTTCCTCTTTTCATATGATATCCGGTCCGGCACTTCGTCCCTTATTGACAGCATCTCAGCAGACGATCATATAGTCGATACGTCCCGGATTTACGGCAAGTATTTCTTCAGGACCAATACTAAGTCAGACTATGTGGTGTATAAAAGGAATACCAAAGATGGGATGCTGATCATTATCCGGGACCTGCTCACGGGCGCCATTCTTTATCAATCCACCAACATGGACACCTATGTAGACAACGTCGATGAGTTGGATTTCACAGACGAGTATATCCATTTAAGGAATAAAAGCAATGATGACGGTATCATGCTGCTGAACGGAAAGCCCCGGAATTGGGATTATTTTTCAGCCCTCGGATGGCCTATCATGGCGGATTCCATCCTCAATAAGGTGCAAAAAAAGTATTTAATGCAGTGAGGGGGGCCCAAAGCCAGACATTGATTTACAGGCTTTTAGCTTTTGTTCATTTTACTAAATTTTTTAGCAATATCTTTGTTTTACAACAGAATGCACAATCCCTTCATCATATTTGACAACCGGATCTTCCACGCCCTGATGAAGGCGGGGCATACTCACTTTGTGCGACAGTCCTATAAAAGGGGCATTGGCCCTCATGAGGACGAAGTCAAAGGATCTTTCCTGATCACCCATTATAAAGACCTCCGCGCGGCACAGACACATTACGCCAGCCTACACAAAGATGAACACCGGTTCCTTTACGATATCACCAACCCGGACCATTATAAGAAACTGCAAATGGCTTCCATGGGGCCTACCGGGTTTAAAATCCATACTTCTGTCCTACCCTTTCCTTGGAAGCCTGGTGAAGTCATCGGGGGTAAAATAAGAACCTACGTCAATCAACAATTAAAATGGAATGCAGGACGGGGCGATGAAGTGAAATCGGACCTGTTTGTCCGGCATGGGGAGATCTTTATTGCTTTGAAGTATAGGGCGAATGAGGTCAAGGTGCCGTTTGGGGTGATTGAGGGGGTTTGAATTTGTATGCAGATAATATTCAGCATTTTAATCCTTTTTTAGTAGCCTTTGAGAACAGCCCAGCACCTGTCTCAACTTGACCATCTACCAAAAGAATGGTGACTTATTCGATGAAATTGTCCTCTGCAAACCCGTGGCAGAAGCGGAAGATTATGCCCTCCTGGAAAAACTCTACAATATAGTAGACACACAATTCCGTCAAATAGAGGAGCCAACCATCCCCCCTGTACCAACGGAGCTTACTGCCTCTCTGCACCAAAGATGCAACTCCACTTCCACCCGTAATAATTGCCCAACTAGGACGCAGCTACCGCTGATGCAAAATCTCAACGTTCAAAGCTATCTAGACCAATGCTGCTAGGCATCGTTTATGAAAACAAGTGGGCATAAGCGTGTTAGCTGTCGGTCAAAGTGAAAGGCGAAATGCACTTAGGCCGGCCAATAGCTCCGATTTACCAGTTTTTCGGCCGGTTTGCACTAAAAGGCAATTTCTCCAAATAGATCTTTTCAGGAAAGTCAGCCAAGAATAGGGTATTGATGTCGGCTGCGCCCACCATACTCCAGAACCAAACCCTGCTCTTTCCATACATAAGTATAGCTCAGCAACGAATGCCCGACATAGTTCCGACCTGTTGCACAAGATTTACGCCCGCGTGTTCTTTCTTGTCATCCCCTTTCAGGATTCTCGTGGGGCTACAACGGCGAATCCAAAGAAAATAGGGTTTCTTTGGGGTACCGGTGAGCGGCGAAATGTGAGTAGGTTAAAAATCGGTGGTAAAATCCAGAGGATCGTAATCCTTCGAGATATTCCATACAGATTTCCTCAAAGCCGGGAAAGACAATGGAAAAATCGGTGACGTTCACTTTTCCCACCAGGTCCATATAGCAATGACCATTTGCCGAAACACTAAAAATATACTCTTTCCCAGGTGTCTGCGGAGAAAATTTTTTTATACTGGTCCAGACTTTTTCTCCAATGCGGGTAACATCCCACTTCAAGAGATTTCGATGCAGAAAATAAAAGTCGCCTTTTCTATCATGCTGGATCATGGTGGTACCTAGAAAGGTATTATTCGAATCGGGATAACCACAGACTGCAGGTTCCTCCGGGGTCATAAAAAAAGGGGTTTTCAGCGCCAGCCATGCAAAACGGAATGTGTCTTTATCCCCCATTAAAAGCCGATGATAGATGTTGCTCAGCTCGTTAAAGTGAAGGCTTAGATTGAGCTCCTTCCAGACCCGTTCTTTGTTGATCAACAGCTGGCCGCTTTCCTGTTCTTTTGATGCTATATACGGGGTTTCCGTAATCGCCCAGATTGGATTATCCGCCGGCGTCTGCCAAAAATCAGGCCAGAAGACCGCGCCATATTCCAGGTATTCGGCTGTTTCGAACAACTCCGTGGGATCCTTCACGCAAATGTTGTCGGCATCCATAAACAGCACTTCTTTAAAGGAGCTTTTGATTATACACAGGGGTTTAAGCATTACGCCTGTTAGGGAGGTAGGTCCATAGTCTAGGATATTTTTGCAGGTCACGCCAAATTTCTCGATTTCGGCGATCGTTTCGGCGGAGAGTTCGCTGCCGAGATGCCATAGTTCAATCGGTAATTTGCAGCCGTTGCGTCTTAGCATTTTGATGGTTACCCACCCACAGGTAAAATAGCGTAAGCCGCCTGCGCAAATGACAATACCCCTGCCGGCAAAGATATTGGGAAAGGGATCAATTTTCCGCGCGTAGGCTTTCCAATAGCCTTTCAATTCCTTTATGGCGGATTTACCCAGATCGAACCCGATTGTTCGAAGGCCATTTCTTTCCAGCGTACTCATGTTGAAGATGTATTTATCCAGGTGTGCAGCCAATAATGTATCAACGGTTGGGAAATGACTCTCGGGGGCATTTCCCGTATTTCGGTATAGTCGTAGGCAAAGATCACTTTTACAGAGAGGATGGCCTGGCCTGTAGGATGCCGTCGCAGGGAATCCCTCATTCGAAAGGGGCCTGAATACTGGGGGGTATTAATACTGTTTCGTTCTTTATTTTCATAGAGCATGACGATGTCATGGACCAGGTTGAGCAAGTAACTTTCTTTTTTGCTTGCAGAGAAAGCTTCGGAGGCAAGGGTATCGTTAAGGGGGTCACGGATAAGAAAGCCCCTGGGGGTGATTTTAGTCAGTTTGATAAATTTGGTCTTGTTGAGCAACTGGACATCCCAATCCATATAATAACCGCCGGTATGATAAACCAGCAGGTACCGGGCAATATCAGCCGCCTCGGCGTGATTGCGGGCATGCAGGAAGGCTTCCAAGGCAAACGGATATTCCTTGGAAATAAAGTCGGCCAGCAGATCATCATTCCATATTTTGATCAGAAAGCCCTTATCGCGGAGTAACAGCCAGGAAGACAGGCAGCGGTCAATGACCGCGTTTGTTTTAGGCCCGACAATTTGATGCATTATTTGGGGTACCAAGATCATTTAGATTAATGGTTCAGAAATATTGTCGATCACAGAAAGAATATCTACATAAAACCGACCAATATCGACTGGAGAGATGACTCCGTCTCCATGCTGTTTGGAGAGTCTTCTATACTTGGCAAAGTTGTCCGGCTTATAAGAGTTTCCGCTAGTTTTATAGGTTGGAGTAGAGTCACCCCAGTTGTATATGAGGGTCGGCTCACCCTGGGGATCGACAAATATTGCATCCGACTCCACCAAAGGACATAGCCATTGTAAGTGCTGATCGGAGGTGGTGTGCGAAAATCCATATTCATATAGGTGTTCAGCTTTTACAAAAATCGATGGTTCCAAACTATTATTGACCCTGCCTATGGTGGTATCCGTCCGAAAATAAGAATCAGCAGGTTTATAGGCGGTTTTACCGCCTTTTGTCAGTCCTTTGATACCGATTTCGATATGGTTCTCAAGGAATAAATCATCGTCATCCCAGAAGATAATCACCTCAGTGTCGGGAGGAACAAACGTAAGGGCGTCTCTATAGATGGCGCCCAGGTTTGTATAGGGTTGCGCTGTACGCTGATCGATGTGATTGTTAATGAGCGTCACTAGCGAGGCGTCAACGGAGCTGTCCAGTTCCTGATAACGCTCGGAGTTTTGATATATCAACAGGTGTTTCTTCTGGTACGTCTGCCGTAAAAAAAAAGAAAGACTTCTCTCGGAGCAAAGATGTCTCCCGCAAGTGGCCATGATTGCAGTAACCTTCATAACAAACGATTGGATTAAATAAAAAATAATTCATGCCAGCTGTTGATCAGGTCCGGGCGGTCGATACATAACTCGGCAAGAATAATACTGCCCCGTCCCTGATAAAGCGTATTGGGTTGTTCAGCAGATTTTAACTTGCCGATCGCCTGTTCCAGTTTTGTCCTATACTTAGCTAAAGGGTAGTAGGTGTTCAACAGAGAATAGACGGAGAGTAGGCGAAATAAGTTCGGCGTCGTTTCCTGCCCGATATCGCCGCCAATGGCATGAAAGGAGGCCTGGTATGCTTCCGCCTTTTCAAGCCAATAATGATGTCCATGAAAATTGGCTGCGAATTGATAGCAAATGGCGACATAGAACAAGTGCCAGTAAAGATCCCGGTTAGTCTTTAATAATTCGGACTGAAGGAGCAGGCTGTCCAGTGTCGATCCGATGAAAGTCATGTTTTCAAATAATGCGTCTTCTATTACAGGCTCATTGATCTTAATGGATTGAGCAAACATCCAGCTATAAGTTCCGAGGTCAACCAGGTGTCGAAGGACGGGCGAATCGGCTGTTTCCTTATCCCAGGAGGACCACATGGAAATAGTGACGTCTAGCCCTTTAATTATTTCGTCGATGTCATCGGTCAGCATGACGAGGCATTCCTGGTGGCAGAGCTGCAAATAGCGGTGCGTTCCCTCATTTTTGCTTCTCGCCCTTTTTAAAAAATAAGCAGCCTTGCCCATGGCGCCGGACTTTATAGAGATGCTAGACGCTTTGGCAGTAGTAACTTCCCTATACAAAATATCGTCGACTTCCGGCAAGATCTCGTCGGTATTGACCCCTTTCAGCAGGTTAGCTTGCACCAGCCACTCTATTGCCCAGCCAATGCCGGCCAGCCCGTTTTCATATTCCAGGCCCCGGACGGATCCAATATGTTCACTGATCCTATCAAGAAGGGCAGCGGCGGTGTTAAAAGCTTCATGATCTTCCTTCACCGCGGCCAGGAGGTGAAAGACGATTGCCATCCCCGCATCCCCGTGCAATAAGCCGGGCGTGAAATTCTTTGATATGCTACAGTTATTTATATTGTCCATTGCCAAGTTGATATATATTGTTTCAGGTCTTTGCGTCGCAGGTTGCAAACCTTCAGAAATTCCTCCATATACCGGATTTTGGTCTCCGGATCAGCATAATGTGAGTTCAGCTTGCGTTCATGCGGCAGGTGGAACAGGACTCCGTCGATTCTTTCGACGATATAGCCGAAATTTTTCATTCGTTTGACCCGCTCCATATCTTCGGGTCCCCAGCTCCCGAAATATTCATTTTCCATGCCAGCGTTCATATAGGCTTGTTTCGACAGGAAGATGCAGCCACCCCAGGATCGCCTGGTACTGACGGTAAATTTGTTTTGGTTGAGACAAAATATCTCCGGGTCAAGAATTTTCTCAAATACCAGCTTGAATAAGTTGTCCACTGAAATAAAACAGCCATCATACGGCAATACAATATCCGCATTGTGGCTGCGAAGCAGCTCCACAGCTTGTATGATCTGCTCAACAGGCACCACGGCATCGATATCGCATAGGACGACAGTTGGGGTGGAGGCCTTTTTTATCAGTAGATTGTTGATCCTTGTTCGGTGGAAAAGCTGGTCTTCGTCGTGTATATATTCATAGACAACGGACGGCGGCAGGTTTTCCACCGGGATTTGCGCCTCGATATCAGATTCAATGATTAAGATATGGGTACTGAAATACTTGGTGAGGTATTGAACAATAATCAGCAGGTTCCTGAGTCTGCTGGGGGAGTCTATTCTGGCGGGGATCAAAAAGGAGACGTCGGTGAGATCGGTTTTTTCGCACTCCCGCGACAAATTAAACTCCTTTATTAGTTCAAAGAGACTGTAGCTTGATGACTCCCGGCTTATCTTATTCAGCGCAGCATCCTGGTAAGGCGAGAAATTGACATACCTGCCTTTTTGAAAATAGGTATCGTCTTCTTTTGTTAAAGTACCTGTATAATGCAGGATTTTTTTCTCATACAAGTGACTGATATCGTCTGTGGCCCAGCAAAAATCTAGCTCGGTGGAAATGCGCACTTCCCGACCGTCATGCAGGGCGTTATAGAAAAGAGCCCACATATCGGCACACCAGGCTTGGATGCCGTTATATTCTGAAAACCGGCGGCCGGCTCTTAGGAGGCTATCTCCTTGTCGGAGATTATTTTTGATAAGCAGCTTGTAGATGGCTTCGGCATCTGCTTCTATTTTTCCCCAGAATTGCGGAGATACATTTTTGAGGATGTATTGGGCGCCCCCGCAGCCTGCATCGTTTTCGACGACCGCTGCACGTGAGATGCCAACGACCTCACACATTTTGGATAAGGTGTCAGAGTTGGCGGCGCCGATCACATAACGGCTATCCAGATAGGACCGGGTATCCGAGACATACCAGCAATCCTCTTTAAGTAACTGACTAAAATCGGGCAGCTCTCTGAAAATAATATCCGAGTCATGATAAAAAACGGCGTTGCTGCTTAACCATTCGTTAGCGGCAAAATGCTGTTGGATGATGTGAGGACGCAATGAAGAAAGATAGGCCGGCCGGTCTCTCCTGTCAGGATAAACATAGAACTTTGCCAGGTGCTTATTCCGATCGATCAGCTCGTTGACATAATGACGAAGGCCCCGTTTCGGGTCGTAGCCGATCAGTACGTGTATGTTTTCCGATTGGATCCCCAGCTTCCTGAAGTTAAAAAGCTGCAGCTCTATCTGCCAGGTGAAGAAATAATCATCCGGCTGTGCAGACAAAAAGAGTAGATTTTTCATTCAAAATAGAGTGAACCGGCGTGGGGGAATACCAAAGTGCAATTGTTTGGATTGCACTTTGGTTAGACAACGGTTTAATTAATTGTTTGGACAAAGAAAACCCGGTGAGCCATTGGCCGTACACATGCACATACTGAGCGAGTTGTAGTAACAACCGTATAGATGTCCGTCATTACCAGTACATGATCCACAATTTGGATCCCGTATGGTCCCCGTTTTAGTGGTGGTCGTTGTGGTGGTGCTGGCGTCACCGCCCAGAACATTTCTTAGTTGCTGCCTAGTCAAGATTTCCGTGCTTCCCAATTGAAAAGCCGTCAATTTTAGTTTTTTCATTTTTTTCGGTTTGAGAATTTAAATTTAAATGGAGAGGAAATATTTCAAATCTTTGAGGCTGTAGGAGGGCGGCAACTGGTAGCCGTTTACAAAAACGGTGGGGGTGAAGGTAATATCTGTTTTCATACACCAATCATACATTGCCGTTACCTTGTCATCTTGATGTGCCAGTTGATCGTCGATCGGGTATTTAAGGGCGAATTTGTCGTAGTTTTTTTCGGGCTGCACATGCCAATCATTTAGCACTTTTCCGATCAGTTCTTTTTCATTCCGAGCCGCTATTGCCAAAAAATGCTTTACCGGGATACGTGTTGCGTCTATTAGACTGTTCGAGGCTAGGTAAATGATTTGCAATTGGACATCGGGGTTGGTATCCAGTAGGTTTTCGAGGAGAAAATGGGACTGTGAACAGGGACCGCAATATGGATTACAGACTTTGACAATCTTGTATTGCGCCTGAGGGTTTCCGAGGGTAATCCCCAACCCTTCGGTCGTTGTTGAAATTTTCTTTTGCTTTTTCAGAAGTGCATCGAATATCTGGGGATTGTGTTTCATGCGTTGTAGCTCCGCTTTATTCTGACGGTTATCCCTATTGGAACGGAGTAAGGGCAGGAGCAGATTGACGACGACAAAGGGGAGGAGATACGAAAAGAAAGCTGCTAAGATAACGTCATCGCGGAAAAGAGATCGGGCGGGCGTCACGGTATGCCAGCCGGCAGCCAGTGCCATGCCCAATTGTATGGCCAGCAGTCCCTGAACGACTACACAAAGCACACACCATTGCCTTGCTACCCGCCATTGATAATAAAGGGAATAAATGATGTAGAGTGAGGCTAGGCTGTTTAGCCAGGCCAGGACTAAGAACATTTGTGGCTCTGGAATCCTGGCAAATAATAAAAGAAAAGTTTCGCCGACGAAATAAGCGAACCCTATGACACTCCAGCTGATGCCGGCTATTTTGGATGCCTTTGATTGAAGAACGGCGCCGCAATTAACTTTTTTGCCAGCGCTGCAGATTTTTTGTAGGATGGGATTATATTCATCTATTTCATACCAAAGGAGCAGTACACTTGTAATGCTACCGATCAGCGCGCTCAAAAAAAAGAAGAAGGGATAAATCCCCGTTGCCTTTGTGTCCAGATATCGCAGGCAGCCGGCAATCAGTACGAGTACAGGCAAGGATAGTCGGCTGAAATAGCTTATGGCATTCCGCCTTTTTTCTTCCAGCCGCTTCCGGGGATAATCCTGCTCGCCCGTGGCTTCAGAAGCATCCGCAATAAAAGCGACCTTTGAAGACCACATTTCTGAAAATCGCTGTTTGTCCGAGTCTTGCCATCGTCTTTTTTCTGGATCGTAATATCGGACAATACCATCCCCGGCGGAACGTACCATGACGAAGAGGTTCTCAAGTGTCTGCTCGCTTTTTACCTGGGCGATAAAAGGCGTGGGTATTTTTTCCAGTGTATCCAGATTGATCACAAAGGCCAGATTGTCGATCCCGTATCCGTGCAAAACGTCGCTTATGCTTAACAATGACGGATAATCGGGGTGACCGAGCAGGTCATTTTCCAACGTGGATAAGGTGACATTTACCTTGGTGTCTGCAAGAAGCATTCCCGTTACGGCAACAGGGATGTCCTTGCGATCAAGGATAGATAGTCCTTTCATGATCGCAACAATTAAAGTGTAATTAAATCGAATAGTGAACCCTAGGTAAAGAGAACCGATTCCGGCTGCTCGCAGGATCGTGGGACACCGAGATAAAAGCAATTTTTGGAAAAGGATGCCAAACAAATAGATAAAGGTTCGGTGTTTACGGACTCAGGGGATAGCATATTAATTCAGTTAAATGATTTATTGGGTTTCCTACCATAAATATATTAAAAATAATATAACGTGAGATTATTTTTTAAAAAATACGATATTCACGTGGAAAATTTTATTCCCCATGGGGTTCACTTATTACAAACAGCTCAATGCAATGGATTGCGGTCCTACATGCATACGGATGATCGCAAAACACTACGGGAAACATTATAACGCAGATACAATCAGGCAAATCTCGGGGTTTAACAAACAAGGGGTTTCCTTGCTGGGGATAAGCGAGACGGCGGAAAAGATCGGCTTCAGAACACGTGGAGTCCAAATTAATTATGAGAAATTAAGGACTGCGCCCTTGCCGGCCACGATTCATTGGAATCAAAGTCATTTTGTCGTCCTCATTAGCGCTGATAAAAGAATGGTTAAGATCGCCGACCCGGCCATGGGAATCGTCGATTATAAAAGGGTAGATTTCCTGCAATACTGGATCTCCAACAAACTGGATGGTGTCGGAGAGGTCGGAACAGCTTTACTAATGGAGCCCGCGCCTGCTTTCTATGAAGCCGAGGGAGAAAAAGAAGAACAGTTAAATTGGAGTGTAATTACCCGTTATTTGCGGCAAAGTAGATGGCAGCTCTTCCAGGTGTTTGTTTCTTTGCTGATTGGCCTGTTGTTCCAGCTGATCCTTCCCTTCCTCGCGCAAAGCATGGTAGACACGGGTATCAATACCCGGAACATGGGATATATTACGGTAGTATTGGTCGCACAACTGGCGCTTACTTTTAGTTCTACCATTATATCGTTTATCCGTAGCCGACTTCAGATGCGCATATCTAATAGTATCAATATTTCCATCTTGTCCGATTTCTGGATTAAGCTTACACGACTGCCGGTGGCGTATTTTGACGCACATCATACGGGGGATACGATGCAGAGGATAGGAGACAACCGGCAGATACAAGGCTTCCTGACCGGACAGGCGCTGACTACAATTTTCTCGGTGCTTAATTTTTTTATATATTCCGTTATTCTTATTCTCTATAGCGTCCCCTTGTTTCTTGTCTTTTCGATTGGCAATCTTTTATATTTTGGATGGATAAGGCTATTCTTGGGCATTCGAAGAAAATTGAACTATGAGACGTTTCGCCTGTCCTCCAAAGAAAACAATGCTACATTGCAATTGGTACAAGGGATGCAGGAGATCAGACTAAACAACGCGGAGCAGTTAAAACGTTGGGAATGGGAGAATATCCAGGGAAAGATCTTCAAGCTCAGTTATAGAAGTCTGAATTACGACCAATGGCAGTCAACAGGTGCCTTGTTTATCAACCAGGGAAAAGATATTATCATTAGTTTCATGGTGGCCGGACTGGTCGTTCGGGGTCAGTTGACTTTCGGCGCCATGTTGGCCGTTCAATACATTATAGGCTCATTAAGCGGCCCTATCCAGAGTTTCATCAGCCTGATACAAAGTATGCAGGACACCAAAATCAGTATGGAGCGACTGAATGAAATTCATAATATGAAAGATGAAGAGCCCGTGGACAGGAGATTTCTGCAGTATCTGCCGGACAACAAGACGCTTCGCTTTCAGGAGCTTTCATTTACTTATCCTGGGGCGGGCAACGAGCCTGTATTGGAAAGGATCAACCTTGAGATCCCGGAAGGCAAGGTTACCGCTATAGTAGGCGTCAGCGGCAGCGGCAAGACCACCTTGTTAAAGCTACTTTTAAAAATATATAATCAATACCATGGCGAGATCCGAATTGGGGATGCCAATTTTCAGTATATCGGGCCATCCTTTTGGCGACGGCAATGCGGAGCCGTTTTGCAGGACGGCTATATCTTTAACGATACTATTGCACGGAATATCGCCGTAGGTGACGAATATGTGGATCATGATAAACTGATCCACAGTTGCAAAATGGCGAATATCCTGCCGTTTATCGAGTCTTTGCCCAATGGGCTTAACACCGTGCTTGGTGCGGAAGGCGTCGGTATCAGCCAGGGGCAGAGACAGCGGATGTTGATTGCGCGTGCCGTTTACAAAGATCCTGAATACCTTTTTTTTGACGAAGCTACCAATTCCCTGGACGCCAATAACGAAAGGGTCATCGTCGAAAACTTGCGGCATTTTTTTAAAGGCCGAACAGTGGTCGTAGTGGCGCATCGGCTCAGTACGGTAAAGAACGCGGATAAGATCGTGGTACTGCATGAGGGGGAAATCGTGGAAGAGGGTACACATGAACACCTCAGTTCCATAAGAGGGCATTATTTCCAGTTGGTAAAAAATCAGTTGGAGTTAGGTGAATGAAAAAAGCAGCCAACCTTTAAACCCATTTTATGAGCGAACCCTCAGAAACAATATTGCCCTCGGACCGGGATTTCTCTGACTTGGAGTCTTTGGATCGCGAATCCCTGGCCTTAAAGAGACTCAATATACACGTTGACCGCCGTTCCGAGTTGATCCAGGAGATAATCTCCACGCAACCTTCCTTTATCGAAAAGTGGGCACTTGCCGTTTTTCTAGGCATTTTCCTTGTTCTTCTGACGGCCAGTTGGTTTATAAGATATCCCGATATCATACCTGTAAGAGGTGTACTGAATGCCGTCAAGGGGCCAAAGGAAATCATCGTTGGGGAATCCGGTCGGCTGGAAAAGCTGTTTGTCCATAACGGTGAGGCCGTCCATAGGGGTGAGCTGCTCGGGTGGATCGAAAGCTCCGCGGATCACAAGGACGTCATTGAGCTTTCCAAGCGGTTGGATAGCGGTGTCGTATGGCTAAATAACGGGCAAACGGAAAACGTTTCCGCTCTTTTCAACAGAAATTATTCTGACCTGGGTGAGATACAGCCTAATTACCAGCAATTTATCGCCGGCTGGCAACAATTTAACGATTACCTGGTGGATGGTTTCTACCAGAGGAAAAAAAGTGGGCTTCAAAACGACCTTGGGCTTTTGGAGACCTCCCGACAAACCTACGAATCGCAAAAACAGCTTACGCAGGAGGATATAAAGCTGGCCGGAGACTCATATAAGATGAACAAAGCGCTGTACGACGAAAAAGTATTGTCAAAAGAGGAGTTCAGGGAAGCAACCAGTAAATTTGTCAACAAGCAAATGACCCAGCAGCAGTTAAATACCAATCTCCTTTCAAACGAGGCACTGCGGCAGGATAAAATGAGAGACCTTGATCAGTTGGAGCATGATTTGTCCAAGCAGAAACTGATTTTCCAGGAATCGCTGATGTCGCTTAAAAGTTTTGTGGATGACTGGAAACGGAAATACCTGCTCCGTTCACCGGTCGATGGATCGGTTTTCTTTATTATTCCACTGCAGGAATCAAGGTTTCTGGACAAGGGCAAATTATTGGGATATATTGTCCCGGACGACAATCATTATTTCCTGGAGACCGTCCTGGCACAAGCAAATTTTGGCAAGGTGGATACCGGGTTGACGGTACAGGTACGATTCGATGCCTATCCATACCAGGAAGCGGGTTTTGTCCAGGGTAAGGTGGCTTATATTTCCAATATCGCCTCAGACAGCGGATTTCTTGCGACAGTCAGCCTGGACGAGGGACTGTTGACCAACAATCATAAGACGCTTCCATATAAAAACGGGCTGAGGGCGGA
>Ga0302312_10000362_pt1 | contig 37345 bp, 34 predicted proteins | sample III_Palsa_N2_1_FD_200529 | JGI IMG/M metagenome (GOLD analysis project Ga0302312, IMG submission 200529) | Peat permafrost microbial communities from Stordalen Mire near Abisko, Sweden - III_Palsa_N2_1 | ecosystem: Environmental > Terrestrial > Soil > Palsa > Peat permafrost | place: Sweden... | reverse complement strand
TCGGCGGATCCGCCAATCTCGCCAATCATGATGATCGCCTCGGTATCGGGATCATCATTCAACAGCCGCAGCGCATCGATATGCGTAGTCCCAATAATCGGATCGCCGCCGATCCCAATCGCAGTCGACTGCCCAATCCCCCGCTGCGTCAACTGATACACCGCCTCATACGTCAGCGTGCCCGACTTAGACACGATCCCCACCGAACCTTCCTTATGAATCCGTCCCGGCATAATCCCAATCTTCGCCTTGCCCGGCGAAATCACACCCGGACAATTCGGCCCAATCAGCCGCGACTTCGACTTCCTTACAATCTCCCAAACCTTCACCATATCCAGCACGGGAATCCCCTCGGTAATGCACACGATCAGCGGAATCCCAGCCGCCGTCGCCTCGAGAATCCCATCCGCCGCCGCCGGTGGCGGAACGAAAATCACAGTAGCATTCGCTCCCGTCTCCCGTACCGCATCCTCGACGGTATTAAAAACCGGCCACCCCTCAAACGTAGTCCCGCCCTTACCCGGCGTAACGCCCCCCACCACCTTCGTCCCATACTCCGCGCAGCCTTTCGCATGAAACGAACCCTCACGCCCAGTAATCCCCTGCACAATAAGCCGCGTTCCCTTACCAACCAATACCGACATCGCAATCTCCTTCGAACCACCGCTCTTACCGTTGCACTTGCCCTTGCTTCCGGTCCTGCCTTTGCCCTTGCTTTTCTTTCTGTCATTCCCTACGGGAATCTGCTTGTTTTCCGCATAACCCAAACTCCGTCATCTCGACCGAAGCGTAGCGAAGTGGAGAGACCCCTGTATTCGCTCTTGTCCTTGTTGTTGCCCTTGCTTTTCTGTCTGTCATGCTGCAGAAGGCCCCGCGGCGGCTCCCGCAAAACTTCGAAACAACCCAACCACGCGATCAGCTGCGTCCGTCGAGTAAAACATCTCGGTATTCGTCATCGTGTCGCTCGTCATGTCCCGCATGCGCTCAAACATCTCGGCCTCGTAACGCGCGATCGCACTTCCGGCATCGCCTTCCTGCAGCAACTCCCGCGACAGCACCAGCGCATCGAGCATCGCCATGTTCACACCTTCGCCGGCATACGGTGGCATCACGTGCGCCGCATCCCCGATCAGCGTAACGTTCGGCTTTGGCTCCCAATGCTGATCTTCAGGACACACCAGCAGCGGCCGCCACACCACAGACTTCGCCTTCGCGAACAGCGGCTCCCACAGCGCACTCCAGCCCTCGAAGTTCGCATGAAACCAAGCCACGCGTTTGTCCGCGTCGTCGGCCGCTTCCAGCCTCTGCCTGCCTTCCGCATCCGCGGTCTTCAGCCCTGCATAAAACAGGATGCTCCCATCAGGCTTGGTCCCCATCCCAATCGTTCGCTCATTCCCCAACGCAATCAACGCGGCTCCGCCCAGCAGCTCCCACAACTCCGGCACCGCCTCTTTCGCCGCACCAACAACGCCTTCCACCAGCGACACCCCGACATACTCCGGAGCAACAGGCGTCACCGCCGCCCTCAACCGCGAGTTCGCTCCGTCGCAACCAATCGCCACATCCACCAACACGCTTTCCCCACCAGCAAACCGCAGCGCCACCTTGTCACCAACAGTCTCGGCCGACTCCAGCTTCCGATCCCAGTGCACCGTCTCCGGCCGCAGCGAATCCAGCAAAAGATCGCGAAGCGGACCGCGCTCAATCTCAGGACGCTTCCCCGCCCCCGACATCTTCCGCTCGTGATCGTGCAGAATCCTGCCGTGCTGGTCCGTCAACCGAAGGCGATCGAGATCCGCCCGGTGATTCGCCCAGAACGCCTCCATCAAGCCCGCAGCCTCAAGCGCCGCCAGCCCCGAATCCTCATGCAGATCCAGCGCACTCCCCTGCACCCGCGCCTCGCGGCTCTGGTCACGCTCATACACCGCAACGTCTGCGCCACCTATTTGAAGCAGCCGCGCCAGCGTAAGTCCTCCCGGACCTCCACCGACAACAGCGATCTTCTTTCCTTCAATAGCGCGCATAGTTGGCATCCAATCAATCAGTCGGAGCTTAACCCTTCGCCGCAGCAACCGCTAGGTCAGCAGCTTCTTTCATCGTCGCGCCAATCTGCACCTTCATCCCAGACTCAGCGATAATCTTGCGACCTTCTTCGACGTTCGTGCCCTCAAGCCGGAGAATGATCGGCAACTGAACATTAAGCTTCTTCGCTGCAGCGACAACAGCAGTAGCGAGCACATCGACTCTAAGTATTCCGCCAAAAATATTAATGAAAATCGCTTTGACGTTGGGATCCGAAAGCAAAATCCCAAACGCGTTCTCAATCTGTTCCTGATTCGCGCCACCACCCACATCCAAAAAGTTCGCCGGCGCGCCGCCCGCATACTGAATAATGTCCATCGTCGCCATCGCCAACCCAGCGCCATTCACCATGCAAGCAATCGACCCATCCAGCTTGATGTAGTTCAGCGCAAATTTGCTAGCTTCGACCTCGAGCGGATCCTCTTCCGAAATATCCCGCAGCTCCTTCAAATCCTTATGCCGGAACATCGCGTTATCGTCGAAGTTCATCTTGCAATCCAGCGCCAGCAGCTTCCCGTCCTTCGTCGTAATAAATGGATTGATCTCCATCAGCGTCGAATCAGTATCGATAAACGCCTTATACATCCCCATCATGAACTTCGCGGCTTCGCCAATCTGTGCAGGAGCCAGCCCCAGCTTGAACGCCAGCTTCCTCGCCTGGTACGGCTGAAACCCAATCGCCGGATCCACATACTCTTTGTAGATCTTTTCAGGAGTATCTTTCGCGACTTCCTCAATCTCCATCCCGCCTGCCTGCGACGCCATGAACACCACCTGCGCCGACGCACGATCCAGCACCAATCCCAAATAAAGCTCGCGCTCAATCGCCGACCCGGCCTCCACCAACAGCCGCTGCACCTTTTGACCCAACGGCCCTGTCTGATGCGTCACCAACTGCATTCCCAAAATCGCCTTTGACGCCGCAGCAGCCTCCGCCAGCGACTTCGCCAGCTTCACTCCGCCACCCTTCCCGCGTCCCCCAGCATGAATCTGCGCCTTGACGACCACCACCGCATTCCCCTCAGAGAAAAGCTGCTTGGCCGCCGTGTCTGCCTCCTCCAGCGTCGTAGCCATCTCCCCATTGGGAACCGCCACTCCATACTTGCGCAGAATCTCTTTCCCTTGGTACTCGTGGATCTTCATGCGAACTCCAGCCTTGCAGTTTCGATTAGGACGGTTTGTGCTCCCACCATCGGGATCATCCTAGTCACTCGCCTAAGTCACTAGCAACTACACACGACGATAATCGGAGTCCTTGTGCGATTTCGCTCACCCCACGTTTAGCTGACTGAAAATTCAACTAACCCGCCAATGTGCTCTCCGAAACCGAGTTCAATATGTCGATTTGTAACTCGAAACAGGGCTGTGTCAGCACTTTTTGGTAGGCTCAGAAGCGCTATGTCCATCCAGAACGACCTTCGGCGAATCATCGAACAGCGCGAAACCCTCTCGCGCCCCGAAGCCTCTGCGCTCATGGAAAGCATCCTCGCCGGCCAAGCCAGCGACATCGAACTAGCCGCCCTTCTCGGCGCCCTCGCCGCCCGCGGCGAGACCGCGGCCGAAATCGCCGGCTTCGCTGCATCTCTCCGAAATGCGGCGAACATCCTTCCCCTCAGTAACCTGGAGCAACAGCAGCTAGTCGACACCTGCGGCACCGGAGGCGATGCCAGCGGCACCTTCAACATCTCGACCGCCGCCGCCCTCGTCGCCGCGGCCGCCGGAGTTCGCGTCGCCAAGCACGGCAACCGCGCCATCACCTCCGCCTGTGGCTCCGCCGACGTCCTCGAAGCCCTAGGCATTCCCATCCACCTCTCCCCCACCGAAGCCGCCCAGGCCCTCCGCACCCACCACTTCGCCTTCCTCCTCGCCCCCTCGCATCATCTTCAATTGAAAGCAGTTATGCCCGTCCGCAAAGCCTTAGGAGTGCGCTCCATCCTGCACATCCTAGGCCCCCTCCTCAACCCCGCCGGAGCCCGCCGCCAGGTCATGGGAGTCTACCAATCCCGTCTAGTCCCCTTAGTCGCCAACGCCATGATTCTATTAGACATCCACCACGCCATGGTAGTTCACGGCGACGGCGGCCTGGACGAGCTAGCCCTCTCCGGCCCCAGCCAGATCGCCGAACTCCGCGACGGAAAAGTCACCCAATACACCATAACCCCCGAAGAATTAGGACTCCAGCGCGCGCCCCTCTCCGCCCTTGCCGGCGGCAACGCCTCCGACAACGCATTGATTCTAAAGTCGATCTACGCCGGAAAGCACAGCCCCACACGCGACGTAGTCCTCCTAAACGCAGCCGCCGTCCTAGTTGTAGGCGGCCTCGCCAAAAACCTCCGCGACGGCGTAACCTTAGCCGCCACCACCATAGACAGCGGCGCCGTTAACCATCTAGTTAACTCACTAAACACCACATAAGAGGCTCATATGGCAAGAGTTACAGGCATAGGCGGAGTCTTCCTCCGCTCCAACGACCCAAAAGCCACCGCGAAATGGTACGCCGAACACCTAGGCATCACCCTCAGCGACTTCAACGGCACCGCCTTCCAATGGTCCGACGAAGTCCCAGCCGGCACCGGCATGACCGCCTGGTCAGCCTTCCCGCAAGACACCAGCTACTTCGGCGAAGGCCAACAGCAAGTCATGATCAACTACCGCGTAGATGATCTAGATGCTTTACTTGCCTCACTTACAGCCGCTGGTGTATGGATCGATCCCAAGCGCGACGACGCATCCTACGGCCGCTTCGCCTGGATCAAAGACTGCGACGGCAACCGCGTCGAGCTCTGGCAGCCACTGGAATCTTAGGAATAGCCCCCTCTGCCGTACACTGTGGCGGTGTCCCCCCTCACCCATCGCCGACGAGCCCCCGTGTGGCTAATGGGCCTCTCCAACGCCACCATCGGCCTTGCCGGCGGCTTCATCGTCCTGCCCTTACCGCAGATGCTTGCTGCCCAGGGCGTCCCTGAAATCAAGATCGCCGCCATCAGCGCCGCCTGCCTCTCCCCGGGATTCTGGGTCTTTCTGCTCGGCCCCATGCTCGACATCCGTTTCACCCGTCGCTTCTATGCCACTGTCTTTGCAGCACTTGCGGGCGTCGGGTTGATGACGGCCGTGCTCATGCGCGGGCACCTGCTCACTCTCGAAATCCTGTTGATGATCGCCTACGCAGCCTCCGTCCTAAGCTCCAATGCCCTCGGCGGATGGCTCGCCGGCGTCATCCCGGACGTCGCCGAAGCAGAGCGCGACAATCCCAACCACGAAGGTGCCCGCCTCAGCGCCTGGACCCAGGTCGGCCTCTTCCTGGGCAACGGCCTCATGGCCGGAATAGCCGCCGAAGGCATGCGCCGCTTACCCCTAACCATCATTGCCCCACTCCTCGGCGCCCTAGTCGTACTGCCTGCGGCCGTCTTCCCTTGGATCCCGGTTCCGGAGTTGACATCGCCAGACGCCGCAAAATCCACCCTGAACCTCGCCCGGGACGGCTTCCGAAAGTTGTTTTCAGAGCTCGCTGCTCTCCTTAAGCGACGTGAGGTAGTCCTTACGCTGCTATTGTTTGCAGCTCCCACAGGCTCTTTCGCCCTTACCAACCAACTCGGCGGCGTGTCCGCAGACTTCCACGCCTCGCCAGCATTCGTCGGTCGTATGGGCGGGGTCGTCCTCTCACTCGCAGGCGCCGCCGCCTGCCTCCTCCTGCCCTTCTTTGCGCGCTGGATCAAATCCCTCCCGCTTTATTTACTGATCGGTACAGTAGGCAGTCTCTTCACGTTGACATTGCTCCTGCTACCCCGAAACCCGCTGACTTTCGCAATAGCGTTCCTTGGCGAAAACGTAGTGCAAGCCCTAAGCTTCACCGCCGCGGTTGCCATCTGTTTCGCCACAATCGGACGAAATAATCCCCTCGCCGCAACCCAGTTCAGCCTTCTAACCTCCGCGACCGTAATTCCAATCCTCTACATGGGTATCCTAGACGGCCGCGTCTACGACACCCACGGATTAACGCGTATGTACCTGATGGACGGAGGTTTAAGCATCGCCGCGTGCGCTGTAATGGCGACCGTCATGTGGCTTTTCGCCCGACAGCCGAAGGCCTCCCCAACCGCATCTTAGGGAAGAAGCGCCCCGTCCAGACTGAGAGTTGATGCCAGCCTCTGTAGCCCATATTCTCCTCATTAGCATCGTCGCGATCAGTATCCTCCTGATGCTGCTGCGCCCGCGCAACATTGCGGAAGTGTGGTGGGTCTCCGCCGGCGCATTCCTTCTGTTGGCACTGCGCCTGATCCCGCTGAAGCTCGCATCTTCAGCAGTCGCGGAAGGCAGCGATGTTTATTTGTTCCTGATTGGCATGATGCTGCTCGCCGAGCTCGCTCGCGAACAGGGCGTCTTCGACTGGGTATCCTCGGTCGCCGTCCGTGGGGCGAATGGTTCCTGCTCCAGACTGTTCTTCTCGGTCTACGCGGTCGGAACTATCGTGACGATTTTTATGTCGAACGATGCCACAGCCGTCGTATTGACCCCCGCGATCCTGGCCATCATCCGCAAGGTAAAGATCTTGCCTCTTCCATATCTCTTTGTGTGCGCGTTCGTTGCGAATGCGGCGAGCTTCGTTCTGCCCATTTCCAACCCTGCCAACCTGGTCGTCTTCCATACCGGAATGCCTTCGTTAGGGCATTGGCTCGCGGCGTTTGGCGTGCCCTCTGTGCTCTCGATTGTGGCCACTTACGTGGTGATGCGTGTGTTCTTCCGCGCAGACCTGAAAGGCCGAATCGAGCATCCAGTGGAGCCGGCGAAGCTCACAGCTCCAGGAAGAGTTGTCCTTTGGGGATTGGCGTTCGTGGTTGTGGCTTTGCTCACGGCGTCGGCAATGAAAAAGAACCTCGGCCTGCCCACCTGCCTCGCCGCGCTTGCGATCACAGGGGTCGCCTCGTACGCAGCAAAAAGCAATCCCCTCAAACTGTTCCGTGAGATCAGCTGGAGCACGATTCTGCTTGTCGCCGGCCTGTTCATCATGGTCGATGCGGTCGAGAGTCAGGGTGCGTTGAAACTGACGCAGCAAGGTCTCGCCTGGGCCCAGCAACTCGCACCCGCCGCAGCAGCTATGGTCGTAGGATTCACCGTGGGAGTGGGAAATAACCTGGTCAACAATCTGCCGCTGGGCTTGATTGCCGGCGCCACGATTAACGCTGCTCACATTAAGGGATTGCTCGCCAACGCGGTGCTGATCGGCGTCGACCTCGGACCCAATCTCTCGGTCACCGGCTCTCTCGCGACGATCCTTTGGCTGCTCGCGTTGCGAAAGGAAAACCTCAATGTTAGCGGCTGGAAATTCCTGAAGCTCGGGATGATAGCCATGCCGATCGCGTTAGCAGCAGCCTTGGGGGGAGCCATCCTGATGGCAAAATTTTAGGCCTTCTCCGCTGCTCCAAGTACCGACGCAAGCTCCAGTTGCTCTGAGGCATGCTCGTCCATGTACGGATGGAAATGCGCACGGCAACGCGCTTCATAAAGCCCGGCCGCACCGACGACCACAAGCTCCTGGCTCTGCCCCAGCCGCTGGGTATGAATCGCCGCCGCGCCACAAACCATGCACACCGCCGAGAGCTTCGTGACTGTGTCAGCGATGGCCATCAAGTTGGGGACAGGACCAAACGGCTCTCCTGCGAACGTAGTGTCCAGGCCCGCCATGATGACGCGTTTACCCAGCGCAATCAGCTCGACCGCGAGTGGAATGATGGCGGCGTCGAAGAACTGGACCTCATCGATGCCGATGACTTCGACCGTGTCGAGCTGCGGATACAGCGCCTCGCGCAGATATTCCACATTGGCCACCGTAGTCGCTTCGTGAGTCTGCGCGCTGTGGCTGGCGATCGACGACCGGTGGTAACGCAGATCAATGTCAGGTTTAAAGCAGGCGACGCGCTGGCGGGCGATACGCGCGCGCTTCAGACGCCGGATCAATTCCTCACTCTTGCCCGAAAACATCGGACCCGTGATGACCTCGAGGACGCCGGGAAGATTGGTGGATGCCATATTCGCCTATCGTAAATTGATGCGAAGCGGTGGATAACTGCGGTATTCTTGCCAAGGTATCTGGAGGTCTCTCATGCGCAACGGATGGTTGACGACAGGCTTGATTTTGACAGCTTTGGCGGCCCCAGGGGCCAAGGGACAAGGCGTTCCGAAAATAAAGGTTCCGATTTTGAGCGCGACCGGCCAGGACGCCGGCTTTGCTACCTTCAAAACCGTCAAGAAGGGCGTGAAAGTCAAAATTCAACTGAAAAACCTCGAGTTTGGGCTCCATGCCGTGCACATCCACCAAAATCCGGTCTGTGATGCACCCGACTTCAAGGGTGCCGGCGGACACTTCAACCCCGATGGCAAGCACCACGGCTACCAGAACCCCCTGGGACACCATAACGGCGACATGCCGGAAAGTGTCTCCGTCGGCGAGGATCATATGGGTGCAACGACATTTGTGCTCCAGTCGATCTCGCTGGACCCTGCAGCACCTAACTCTCTGTTTCTGCACGGGGGAACGTCCATCGTGGTCCATGCCAAGGCCGACGACCAGAAGACCGATCCGAGTGGGGATTCAGGAAACAGGATCGCCTGCGGAGTCATCAAACCCTAGGCCAATAAACGCGCAAAAGCGGTCAGGGACCGGCCAAAGCCAGATACCATGGGCTGATGCCGGTTGGTTGGCGCCTGCTTTGCCCCAAATGGAACCGCTCCCGCAGCTTTTACGTATGACAATCTATGGCGAGCGCGACCATTCCGGCACTGTTTGGACGGTGTGCAAAGACGCCTCTGGCGGTGCCCCCCGGACGCTTCGGGTCAACCCCCATCACACGCGACAAGACCCACGCGGTGCAACAGCCGCTTTCCAAGGAGATCCGCCTCGCCGAGGCGCACATGTCGCCTGAAGAGCCAAAGTCGCAGACCCAGCTACAGGGCGACCGAACCGCGGCTCTCGCCGAGCAGAAAGCGTTAGCAGACCTGGCAGTTCGTTGCCTTGCCGGAGATGCCCAGGCCTGGGAGCAATTAGCCAAATCTCAGCATCGTAGAATCTATGGCATCTGCTACAGGTTTACTGGGTCGCAGAGCGATGCAGAGGATTTGTCTCAGGAAGCTTTCCTGAAGATGTATAAGAACTTAGCGAGTTTTGATCCGGAAAAGGGTAGTTTTACGACCTGGCTTACGACTCTCACCCGGAATTTGCTGGTCGACAACTATCGTCGCTCACGGCTGGAACGCGTGAGCGATTCGCTGGACGAAGGCTACGGAGGCGAAGAAGATGGACCAACCAAAGCGGAACGCCTGACCGATGGCGGCAAGAGTCAGGAGCAACACGTAGCCGGGCTGGAACTGAAGGCCCAGATTCAAGAGGCACTCAAGCAGGTGTCTCCCGATTTGCGGGAAGCGGTAATTTTGCGTGATCTGGAAGATATGGATTACAAAGAAATTGCCGAGATTTTAGGTGTACCCCAGGGCACCGTGAAGAGCCGGATCAGCCGTGGACGCAGTGAACTGGCAAGGCTTTTGAAGCGTATAGAAGGGCAGGTGATGTGAGTGGCAAACATGAACCAATTCGAAGGGTTTGAGGGTCGTTCCGGAGCGTGTTCCGTCTGCGAAGCGATGCTGCCCGAAGCTGTCGATGGCATATTGAGTGAGACTGAGCAAAGTGCATTCGATAAGCACGTTGCAGGCTGCGTGGAGTGCGCGCGCGAGCTGGCAGAGGCACGCCGGGGTGCGGCATGGTTGAGCATGCTGAAGAGCCAGGCTCCTGAGCCGCCTGCTGGACTGCTCGCAAAGATCCTGGCCGAAACCACCGGCGCAACTCAGAATCACGTGATCCCTGCAGCCGCTCCCGCCTTTATTCCTGTGCGCCCCGTTGTCGCTCCTGCAGTAGTCGAACTGCAAAAGGGATTCGCCGACCAAAGGCCCTCTCTTCGCAAGCTGTGGGACGGTTTCCTCGCGACCAACAGCGCGCGGATTATGTTTCAGCCCCGCCTCGCGATGACGGCTGCCATGGCGTTTTTCTCAATCGCGCTGACGTTGAATCTCACTGGCGTTCGGCTGCGCGATCTGCGAGCTTCGAACTTTACGCCGTCTGCGATCAAGCGGACAGTGGCGGACATGAATGCTTCCGCTACACGGAAATTTGAAAACAATCGGGCGGTATACCAGGTGGAATCACGGCTGAGTGACTTGCACAATGATGAGGATGCATCCCCGGCCGGGCGTCGGTAAGGAAGGGTGTGGCAGGAATGAGCGACGACACAACAAGAACGGACGGGTGGGGGCCGACAGAAACCTCAAGCGACACCGCTGAAAAATCAAATCAAGGAGGACCTCAAGCTGATCCGCAACGGGTGGGCTTCTGCCAGGACTGCGGAAAGCCGCTAACGCAGGAAACCCTTCGGACCGTAGGTGCTGGTGTCTTCTGCGATCCATGCCTCACCACACGGGTCGGAGCTTCGGCTCCTTCGGCCGGGTATACGACGGTTCCTCCCTACTCCTCCGTGCCACCCAAGCCGGTCTCAACCAGTGAACCGAGTCCGGCAATAGCGGCGCTGCTGGGTTTCATTCCTGGTGTCGGCGCCATGTATAACGGGCAGTTTGCTAAGGGACTTGCGCACCTCGCCATCTTTGCAGTTCTCATATCCCTCTCCGATAACGTAAATGGGATCTTCGGGGTATTCTCGGCTGGCTGGATCTTCTACATGGCATTTGAGGCTTATCACACCGCGGTGGCGCGACGCGACGGTCTGCCCCTGCCGAATGCTTTTGGCTTCAATGATATCGGCGAGCGCATGGGCTTCGGTAAGTCGTGGGGAACTGCGATTCCCGTGAGGCCGGTCGCTGGCTCCGCCCCACCTGCAGCCTCCAGCCAACCTCAGGCAGCATATCCAGTGGCGGGCCCAGCCTATGCGCCGGTCAACCCGGTACCCGTTGGAACCGCACCAGATTGGGTCGGCTACGTTCCACCTTCGGCCTTTGGCACTCAACCAGCATCACCCGAAGCGACCGCAGCAGCCGCTATGTCAGCCCAGATTCGCGCACAAGCGGCGAAGGACGCGGGCTTCGGTCATGCACCCTACGCAGAGACCTACACAGGCACTACGCAGCCTTACAGTGCAGCAACCATTCCTGCGACACCAAACGTGCCGTTCACGGCAGGGCGGCGATTTCCGACCGGAGCCATCTGGCTGATCGCACTCGGAGTATTGATTCTTATCGCGAATCTACTCCCAGACTGGAAACTGACTGCACAGTGGTGGCCCCCGATCTTCCTGGCTGGCCTGTCTGTCTGGTTGTTCATTCGCCGGCTGCATTCAGGAGCCAGGTTGGTGTGCATTATCCGCTGGCCGATCATTTTGATGGTGCTCGCTGTTCTGCTGACCTTGCACGCGGCCTACGTTCCGATAACCATCGGGCTCGCCGGCTCGATATTGCTCATCGCTTTTGGCGCGCTTCTGCTGCTTGAGCGCGCGGCCGGTGCGATCCCGATAGCTGCACCCCCGATCGAACCATTTCCTTATGCTGAGGCTCCATACACGGTCGCCCCAGATGGCAATGTGCAAGCGGCAGAGTCCCCCGCCCGCGCCGCATGGGGAGTCCCCGGCAGCGAAGTCGCTCCACACAATGCCGACGAAACAAAGGGTGGACAGTGAGATGAGCTCCTATCCGCCACCGCCCCCGCCGGGCCAATACCCGCCTGTGTATGATCGCAACGCCATGCGGGCGCAGCGCCAGATCTTGCGTGCCCAGGCCAGAGCGCAGCAGGCTCAACAACGCGCACTGCGTTACCAGTTACGAGCTCAGCGACGCGGCCTTCGTCGCGGATCCATTGTCGGCCCGCTGATCATTCTCGGTATTGGCGTGATGTTCCTCCTGGCTGAGGTGGGCAGAATCTCGTGGGGACAATCCCTGGAGTGGTACGGCCGATGGTGGCCAGCTGTGCTGATTGGTGCGGGTGTTGTTCTGCTTTTGGAATGGTTCATCGATCAACAGCGAACAAGCGAGCCAGGTCATGCCCGCGTCCTGGGTAGCAGTGTCGTGTTTCTGCTGATTTTGCTTGTGCTCGCTGGCCTGGCATCGCGCACGGTGGAATATGGGCTGGCGTGGCGAGACCATACCTTCGGAAACCAATATCACAATCTGGATTATCTGTTCGGCGATCGCCATGACGCAGACAGCTCAACAACCTCACCGCTGGCAAATGCAACGACACTCGTAATCATCAACCCGCACGGAGATGTGACCGTCACCGGGTCGAGCAGTGATGACCAGGTGCATGTCAACGTACACACTCAAACTTATGGGTGGAAAGAATCCGATATTGAGCGCAAGACAAAGGATCTTCAACCAACGTTTTCGAGCGATGGAGGAGTTCTAAAGCTCAATATCAACCCTGTGGATGGCGGAGAGGCAGATCTCACGATCACCGTTCCGCATTCTGCTCCCCTGACCGTGCAGGCGGATCATGGCGACGTAAACGTGAGCGAGATGGGAGCAGCAGTAACAATCTCCGCCAACCATGGTGACGTGGATGTGAGTGGCATCGATGGCAGCGTCACGCTTCACATGAATGACGACGACGGCAGCGTTACCCTGCACAGCATTCATGGAGGCACCTCGGTTCAGGGCCACAGCGGCGACATCGACATCTCTGATGTGACGGGCGGCCTAACGCTGCAAGGCGATTTCTTTGGCACAACCGAGCTGGAACACATCAATGGTCCAATTCACTTCACGACAACCAGGACACAGTTCAGTGCCGCGCGGTTGGATGATGAATTCAACGTCGACAAAGACAGCCTGAATGCCAGCGAACTGCTCGGTCCGGTAGTGCTGAAGACGGAGAACAAAAACATAACGCTTGATCGCATCCAGGGCGGCGCGGATGTCTCGAATCGTAATGGATCCGTGGAATTGACCCACGCTCCGCCGCTCGGCACCATCTCGATACAGAATGAGCATGGGTCGGTTGATCTCGGATTGCCGGGGGGTGTCGGGTTCACGCTGAATGCGCAGACGAAAAACGGTGATATGGAAAACGACTTCGATCTATCGCCTGTTGGAGATGACGACGTTCACACGCTGCGAGGACGGATCGGCGGGGGCGGCCCCACGGTGACCATTACAACCACCGACGGAGATGTGACAGTGAGGCGGAGCACCGTTGCACCGCTGCCACCTTCACCTCCGGCTGCGCCACGAATCACATTGAAGCCACCTCCTCGTAAGGCGGCTGCTCCCCACGCTCCAGCTGCGCCGGCTCCTCCTCCTGCGGACGAGGACTGAGGGATTTGCGATCGACGCGTGAAAGTTTTCACCTTTCAGCCCCGCGGTTGTACAGTAACCAATTCATTACTTGCGGAAACCATAGTGGCTAGTCGGCTGGAATTTATCGGGTTTTTCGGTGACTTCGTGCGTAACTTAGCTGCGTTTCGGGTTATGAATCGACAGGTGCGAGGGTGAGCGATCGCTTCGCGCCGAAGGGCATCCAACTCCCTTTAGCCCCTCAATAGATTGGTCACATGCGATACTCAACAGATTGGCCATACGATTGCTCTCATAAAAAGCAAGTTGAATTATTAAAAAGTGAGCAAAGGTGGTCGCCAACGTATTAACTTTAGCGGTAAGCTATCAACAAATTGTTCGTACTATCAGGCAGCGGAGCTCTCGGTCGAGAAAGAGCCATGGCATGGTAGGTGCTTCTAACTTGCAAGTTTTGATTGTTTCATTCTCCCGATGCCCGGATGGAGTGTGATTATCGCACCGAATCTGACGTTTTGTATGCGGATACCGTTCCTCGCATGGCTCGCTGCCACTCAATGGTTCTCTGAGTAAGTTTGAGGTATTCGGTAATGCGATCTGACGTTCCGCAAGAGCGAGATGAACTGACGCCTGAGTCCCCTATCTCGGCAGTGAGTATCTTGTTCAATGGCAATCCTCTGGCAATCTGGATATACGACGCCACCACCTTCCAGTTTCTAGATGCAAACGAGAGTGCGCTTTCCCAATATGGGTATACGCGTGAGGACTTTCTGCAGCTCACGCTGAGTGATGTTGTTCTCTCCGCCCAGCAATTGTCGCTCGAGAGTGAGGGCGCCGACCGCGTCCGGTCGCACGCCAACGTGGTTCAGCGGCACCTGCGAAGCGACGGCACACAGATCGATGTCGCCGTGCGATCCAATGACGTCTCCTACGGCGGTCAGCCGTGCAAGCTGGTAATCGCGGAAGATGTGACGGAGCGGCGCCACGTGGATGCGGAACTGATCCAGATGGCACATCACGATGCGCTGACGGGATTGCCAAACCGGATGTTGCTTTCGGACCGCATGGCGCAGGCGCTTTCGACGGCGCAGCGGCTGAAGCACAAGACTGCGGTGATTTCGATCGACCTGGACCACTTCAAGAAGGTGAATGACTGGTATGGACATTCGATCGGTGACGCCTATCTGAAGCATGTGGCAGGCCTTCTGACCAGCCGGCTGCGAGGCATGGACACCGTGGCGCGCATGGGCGGGGACGAGTTTGCGATTGTGCTGGGAGAGATCAGCACGGTAGAGTCTGCCGGCTTGGTGGGGAAGATGCTGTTGCAGGCATTGAACAAGCCGACGGTGATCGGCGGCTATACGATTCAGCCGCGCGGCAGCCTGGGGATCGCGATCTATCCGGAGCATGGCTCGGATATGGACGAGGTTTGGCGCTGCGCGGATGCGGCGATGTACCGTGCGAAGCGAGCCGGGGGCAATCGCTATATTGTTGCCGGGCCGGACGCATCGAGTTCTGCGGACGACAGCGCGGCACTGGATAAGCGGCTGCGCGAGATGCTGGAGAAGGAGAGGCTGTTGCTGCACTATCAGCTTCAGTATTCGCCGAATGACGCCGTACGCGGGATGGAAGCGCTGCTTCGCATGCAGGATATTGGGCAGGGATACGTAAGCCCCGATCGAATCATTGCGCGAGCGGAAGATAATGGCATGATCTATCCGGTGGGACGATGTGTCGTGGAAGAGGTATGCCGACAGATGGACGCGTGGAAGTCGGTTTCGGGGTCGCCGCTGCGGGTTGCGGTGAACGTGTCACCGTCGCAGCTGATGCGCAAGGAGTTTGCGTCAGAGGTTGCTGACTCGCTGGCAAAGTGGAAGATTGATCCGTCATGCCTGGAGATGGAGATTACGGAGCGAGCGATTCTGAACTTCGACGAGATCAGCACGGAGATGCATGAGCTTGCGGGGATGGGCGTTCGCTTTGCCGTAGATGACTTTGGAACGGGCTATTCTTCGCTTCAGCATCTGCATCGGCTACCAATCTCTGCGGTAAAGATTGATCGGTCGTTTGTGCAGCGGCTATGTGACTCGTCCAGCAGCTATCCCATTGTGAAGGCGATTATTGCGGTGGGACACAGCATGAAGATGGAAGTGATTGCCGAGGGCGTGGAGCAGGAAGAGCAGAGGACGATTCTTGACCGGTTGGGATGCGACGGCATGCAGGGTTATCTATTTGCAAAGCCTATGTCGCCGGAAGAGATTTCGAAGTCGCTGGTGAAGGTGCATCTCAACACCGATACTGACCAGAAGATCTCTCCACCGTCGATCCGGCAGCCTGCGTCGCGGCAGGTGCGGTCGATCAGCGCGTAAGCCGGATCGCAATCCATCCAGCAGCCAAAGCCCAACGAAAACTTGTCGTGCAAAGTGCCAGCCATGAGGCGCCTGCAATGGGGCGCGCAACGTGCAGTGCTTTGTGGGACAAGGCACTGCAAGGTCGCGCGGACCCGCAGGAGCAAGGCTGGCAGGACGTGTGATGCTGCCATGCCAGATCAGGCATGGAGATAGGCCGCAGTGTAAAGGAGAAGGCTGGCGGCCATGCTTACCACCACAGCACAGATCATGAGGAACGGACCGTTGTCGGACACGAAGTTGAATAGGGGCTTCATAACAACCTTTCTTAGTTAGGCTCTAGGGTCCAGCAGTCCGACGCTGCTCTCGAACGGTTGTGTCGAGAACAGAATCGGACGCCAGCCGAATCGCAGGTACAGCCCTACTAAGGCAACTCCATCGCCAATCCTAGATGTCCTGAAATGAGTCACTTGCGAGACATGGGGAGTGGTTGTATGCAGAAGTTTGCGTATCTTCCTCGCCGTATTACCACTTTGCTGCACACGTATGCGCTGCGCACGCAAACGCACGCTGCCGCGCTGAAATATTTTGCAGAATCCGCAAAGCATTTCAGCGCGGCCAGCGTGGATTGCTCTCTAGTAAATGGGGGTTAGCCCAGGGTGTGGAGCGCTTGGTCCGCATCTTTCTGCGTCTTGGTATTGGGTGCGAGCTCGGACGCTTTCTTGAGATGGGTGATGGCGTTAGGTTTATCACCGAGCTTGTTGTAGATCATTCCCAGGTGGTACTCGATGGAGGCATCGTTGGGGTCATTCTTTTCGACGCTCTCGAGGAGATCACGAGCAGATCCGTAGGTACCCTTATTGTAGTAAGCCCAGGCGAGGGTATCGGCTGTGTTGGGGGAGTTCGGCATTCCGCGATGAGCGGTCTCGGCCAGTGAGAGCGCAACATCGATATCCTGACCACGCTCCATCATGAGGTAAGCAAGGTTGTTCGCAGCTTGCGGCTGATCGGGTTGATTGGCGAGGGCTTTTTTGTACGAGTCCTCTGCTCCGTTGGGGTCGCCCTGAGCTTCCTGGAGCGCTCCAAGGATTGAGTAGGCGTGCGCATCGGTGGGGTGAGCGTTGAGCCAGTTCTTCCAGGTCGCAATGGCGCCGGCCGCATTTCCCTGCATGGTCTGGGCGCGGGTGTAATCGGTGATGGCGTGGCTATCGGAGGGATTGAGCTCCATGGCCTTCTGAGCCGCGGCAAGAGCTTCAGGACCGTTCTTGGCGCCTAACTGCAGTTCAGAGAGGATGTCGTACATTTCGCTGTTGGAAGGGGACTTGGCGATCTGCTGCTGAACGACCGCGATCGCCTGTGGAAGCTGCTTTTCGTGCAGGTAGTAGGCGACGAGTACGCGCAGAGCGGCGGCATCATTGGGATTGGCGGTGAGCGCCTGTTCGAGCAACTGCTTGCCCTGCGGCAGCTTGTTCTGGGAGAGGCGGAGGGCGCCAAGCTCCTGCATAGCGGAGGCGTTGTTGGGGCCTTTCTCGATGGCGGTCTGGAGATCAGCGGCAGCCTGGTCGGGCTGCTGCTGATGGATCTCAGCGAGGCCCTTCCAGAGGTAAGCGTCAGAAGAGTCGGGGTTGTGGGCGAGGGTGGTGGTGGCGACCTGCATGAGAAGGTTGTAGTCGCCCAGCTGGTTGGCTACGCTGGCCAGGCCGCGAGCGGCATCCAGGTTGTTGGGATCCTTGTTGAGGGCAGCCTGAAAGTTCTGCTCGGCATCACTGAGATCACCCTTGGCCTGTGCAGCCTGGGCGAACCAGAGCTTGACGGGAACGTTGTCTGGAGAGTTCTTCTCGGCCTTCTGCAGAGCGAGGAAGGCGTCGTTGGTCTTGCCGGCGTGGAGCAGAAGCATGCCATTGAGGACAGCCACCTGGGGATCGCTGCCGTTAGACTTCATGAGGTCGTCAGAGATCTTGGAAGCCGCCGCATAGTTCTTCTGCTGGATGAGAATGTGCGCGTAGGTGACCTTGAGCGGAACGCTCGTAGGATGCTTGGCGACGAGGTTGGCGTAGGCGGAAGCAGCCTGATCGACTTGGCCGGTGCGGGCGTAGTAATCCCAGAGAAGCTCGGCGCCCTGGGTGTTGTCGGAGAGGAGGTCAGTGCCCTGGAGGAGGGTGGCTTCGGCGGCCGCCTTGTCGCCGGCACGGAGTTCGAGGCCGACGAGGTTGAGACGTGCGCGGATGTTTTTGGGTTCGATATCGACGGCTGCGGAGGCCTGCTGACGGGCACCCTGCAGGTCACCCTTCTTCTGCAGTATGCCGGAGAGAACGAGATGCGCCATGGCGTTTTTCGGATCGAGGGAGATGGCCTTCTGTAGCTCAGCCTCGGAGGATGCTTCCTGTGCTGGGTCTGAGCTTTGGATGAGTGCGAGGGCTGCGTGGAAGTTGGAACGGTTGGGATCGATGGTGAGCGCTTTCTGGATCTGCGCGAGAGCCTCGACACGATCGCCTTGCGCAAGGGCAACGCTGGAGAGCAGGGCGATCGCGTCGGCGTTGTTGGGCTGCACCGTAAGGACCGCGTTGGCCTGTTCCTTGCTCCGGGGATACTGTTTGGCGGCGAGCAGGAGAGACCCAAGATCGAGCTTGGCCTGGATGTTGTTCGGGTCGAGCGTAACGGTGCGCTGGAGCTCCTGATAGCCGGCGGCGATGGCGCCGAGCTTGATATAGGCCTTGGCGAGATCGTAGTGGGCGGCAGCGTAGTTCTTGTCAATCTTAATGGCGTTGGAGAACTGAATGATGGCCTCCTGCTGCTTGCCTTGGGCAGCATAGTTCTCGCCACTCTTCAGATACTTCGCCTTCTTGACGTTTGGATCACGGGTGCATCCCTGGAGAAGGCCTGCACTGATCGATACGATCAACAGCGCTGAACAGCGAATCGTTCCCTGATTCCGTAGCATTTTCATCGAACTTCCTTCCATTCTGTGAACCAAACTGTGCGGTGATCTGCGAGCTGGCGATCGTGGCTGATTTCTACACCGTGTTGTTAGGACTGTTGCAACCCGACTACCACTCGCGTGAATTCCGGAGTGTTCGTTAGTTGGGGATAAAGCGTGGCAGCATGGGGACTAAATGATCGGCAAACTTGACGACGCGAGCTTGTGCCGAGGCGAGCGTCTCATTGGGGTCGAGCGGTGTGACAAGGCGGACGAGTGCGCCGTCAGTGCGGTTATAGCGAATCGCATCAGCCATCATGTAGGCCTTCGCGACGTAGTCGTTGGCAATGCTGCGGCCGTGGGCGAGATACCAGTAGAGAACAACCTGCTTCGCGGTTCCGTTGGCGATGACATACTCGCCGACAGCGTAATTCTTGAATTCGGGCCCCTGCAGGTAGATTTTTCTGGAAGAGACAAAGCTCCAGCCGGCGCCGGGGAGGCAGTTCTGCGGAGAGTGGATGGATTGGCCGGTGCGCTGGGTTGGGAAGTATCCAATGAAGAGCGATACGACGGGTTCCACCATGTGGCCGTTAGGCGCGGAATTGGTATAGAGGCGATTGAGAAAGCGGCCATCCCCGAGGATATCGAGCGTGTCCTGATTGATGGGGATGTCCTCGCTGGACCATTGACCCATAGTTTGCGGAAGCAGGTTGAGCGGTTCGCTGGGTGGGACGCGATCTACGCTGGCGCGCAGGCGAAGCGTGGTGAACGCCGCCAACAATAGAAGCAAAACGACCCAGAAGCGCGGGCTTTTCATTGTGTTTTCCTGCTTGAGGGGATTTTGAGACACATTAAGGTGTGCACGAGATACAGGCAGGAGAGAGAAACGAGGAACATCAGCCAGCCGGAGAATTCGTGGAAGAAGCCAACGGCCTTATCCGGATTCCAATACTGAACGCAGAGGCCGGTGCCAACAATGCGTGCAGCGTTGGCGAAAACAGCAATGGGGATGCTGGCGAGAGCAAGCACGACGCGACGCCAGGTGCTGCGCTCCAGAAAGTAGCCGTAGAAGATGGCTACCGCGAATAGGCTCATCAGGGAGCGAATGCCGCTACAGGCCTCGGCGACTTCCAACTGCATAGAGGCGAGCTGGATAATGTTGCCATCGCGCAGAACCGGAACGCCGAACAGCGGGAGGACCGCGCTGGCCATCCGGGAGGCCAGCAACTGCAGGGGGAAGGTGATCTGGTTGAAGATCACGGCCGGAATGGGAATGGCGAGCAGGAGAACAAGAATGGCAAAACGCAATTCGCGGAGCATGGCCCGTCCGCAGAGCGTCCAGACGATGCCGGCGAGAAGCATGACGAGCGAGAGGCGGGAGAGGAAGAGCTCGGCGCCGTAAATGCCCATGAACAGGACGAAGATAGCGGCGAGGAGCAGCCAGATGCCGGACCAGGTCTGGCGGATGGGGGTGTCGCGCAGGACTTTGCGCTTGTCCCACACCAGGAACATAGCGAAGGGCACCACCAGAAAGCCATGGGAGAAGTCAGGATTCTCGTACCAATCCATGACCAGTTTGCCAATGACCTGGTAGTAGATGCCAGTAATCACGAGAGCCAAAAGGATATAGGGAAGCCACGGAAGCCAGGACCGGGCCGCCTGCGCGGGTGCCGGGGCGCGTTCGTTCTCGATCGTAGACGTGGGAATGGTTGCGGATTGAATGTCCGGCATGCTGGAAAAGTACCCTTCTTGGACAATGCAAGCAATTCCGTTGCCACAAAGTGCGTTCGTACGACGTTATCTACCTTATTACAGAGGGGCGAGCCGGCAGGGTCGGGTTTTGAAGCTTCCTGAGGCAATATTTCCCCTGAAGATGCCGCTTTCCCAAGGGCGGCGAGGGCATCCGACCGATGGGCGCCACCAAGGATAAATCCAATTAGGAAAGGAGAGAGGAAGTCTCCTTGCCAATGTGGAACTGATTTACCACTTTTAACATCGTCGTGCATCACTTTGCACCTTGAGTTGAAGGCCGACGTGATCGCTCCCTTAGTCTGCGCTTTCCTCGATAGATGCAAGTTGAACAAAAAAAGCTACTTGCGCAAAATTGACGATTTTAGTCGAAAGACTACATGCAACTTTTTGCGTTTGGCCCACGCGGTGCTATGAGTATTTGCCTAAGGAGTTCTCATGAGTGGTGTAGTGCAACATAAAGGAAGGTTCAGTGAGTTCACCTCTTCCTTTGTTCTGATCGGTGGGATGGTGATGTTGCTGACGCCTGTTGGGTTTGGCCAGACGATGCCCCGGCCTGTCATCACCCCGACGGCGAAGCCGGCGCCAGTGGTTCCGCAGGTGGCCGGTCCCCAGGTGGAAGGCTCCGCGGCAGATATGGACGCGTCACGGTACGTCATCGGGGCGGACGATTCGTTGCAGATCACGGTCTGGCAGGAGCCTAGCGTTTCCGGAACGTTCCCGGTGCGTCCAGACGGAATGATCTCGCTGGTTCTTGTAGGAGATATCCCTGCGGCTGGCTTAACGCCGATGCACCTTGCCCATGACATCACGATCAAGCTGAAGAAGTACATCCAGGATCCTATTGTCTCGGTCGTCGTTGCTGCTGTGAGGAGCCAACGGGTGTATCTCGTGGGAGAGGTACTGAAAGCAGGGCCGATTGAGTTAACGGCGGGGATGACTCCGTTGCAAGCGATTGCGCAGGGAGGCGGTCTGAGCCCTTACGCCAACGGAAAGCATATCTATATTCTGCGCGGCCCCCAGGGTAAGCAGACCAAGATTGCGTTCAACTACAAACTCGCACTCAAGGGCGATAACCGTCAGGACGTTCCTCTGCTTGCAGGGGACACGATTGTGGTGCCATGAGGATAACCATGAAGGCATACCTTGTGGCGGCTGTTCTGTTATTGACACTCGGAGTGCGGGCTGAGGCCCAGGCACCGCCGTTGTCGACTCCTCCGACCTTTGGGTTCTCTCTGCCCTCCGTCGAAGGAACGATGACATACTCGTTGAGCGCATCGGAATCAGTTCTAACGGGATATAACGGCGGAACCGATTACTCGACTGCCTTGAGCGGAAGTCTCGGTTATCTTTCTTCGAGTCCGAGCAAGCCGTTCAGCCTGGTGTATTCGGGCGGCTATCTATATTCGTCGGTACCGGGATATCCGTCGAGTTCGACGTTCCAGAACCTGGCAGCGAGCCAGGTGGTGACGACCAAGAACTGGAACTTTGTGATCGACGATGCGGTAAGTTATCTACCGGAATCGCCGACCACCGGGCTCTCGGGGATTCCGGGCGTTGGAGATATCGGCGTGGATCCAGTGCAGATCGGAGACCAGCCGACGCAGAGCATTCTCACCAACTATGCAAGTCGCATCGGGAATGGACTCAACGGAGGCATCACGCGCACCGTCAGCAAGAGCCTATCGATCAGCGGCTCGGGTTCATGGCAGATCCTGCACTTTCTGGACAATGAAGGCATCAACTCTTCGATGGCGAGCGGAAGCATTGGACCTACCTATCGAATCAATGCCCGCAGTTCAGCAAGCGCCAACGTCATCTATACCTATACGAATAACACGTACGCGGGACAGAGCTATCCTTTTGAAACCGAAGGCGTCACCTTTCAATATCAACGTCAGTTGACGCGCTTCTTCAGCATGAACGTTGCGGCGGGTCCACAAAGAACGTTTGGATCCGGCTCCTCCTCGACGCTGATTCCGTCGCAGATAACGCCGGTAGCGAGTGCGAGCCTCATATACGCCCGCAGGACCACAAGCGCCAGCGTCTCGTTCTCTCGCGCCACCAACGCCGGTTCGGGTGTAGTGTATGGATCGCTTACGACCTCGATTGGGGGCACCGTTCGCGAGCAGTTCAGCCGCAACTGGCAGGGAGCGCTGACGGCCTCCTACTCGAAGAACAAGTCACTGGCGACGATCGCTGGATTAAACGAAGACTATAACTCAACCTACGGTGGAGGCCAGGTATCACGCAGGCTCAGCCGCTCTTTTTCCGCGTATTTCAGCTACACGGCCGTAACGCAGAACCAAGTTAATCTCGTAGTCGTACAGCCGGCCTACAGTGGCCTTAGCCAGGCATTTTCGGTTGGAATTACCTATTCGCCGGGCGCACAACATCTCGGGCACTTCTAAGGAAATCGCATGCTTGGTCATCGTCCACTCGTAATTGAAGACTATTTCGCCATCCTGAAGCGCCGCGGCTGGATGATCATCATCCCTGCTCTGCTGCTGCCGATCATCGCGGTCGCGATCACGTACAAGATCACGCCGATTTATACATCGCAGACGCTGGTGCTGATTGAACCGCAGACAGTGCCGGACACCTATGTAAAGCCAATCATCGCGGAGGACCTCGACAGCCGGCTGGCTTCGATGAAGGAGCAAATTCTGAGCCGCTCGAGGCTGGAGCCGATCATTGAGCGTTTCAACCTTGGAACTCCAGGCATGAATATGGACGACAAGATCCTCAAGACGCGGAAGGACATCGTCATCACGCCGATTCATTCCGAGATCCAGGGGGCGGGCGGGTTGCCGGGATTCTTCATCTCGTTCACGGCGTCAGATCCACATACGGCGCAACTGGTGTGCCGCGAGATTACGTCGCTGTTTGTGAGTGAGAACCTTCAAGCCCGGCAGCAATCGGCTGAAGGAACAACAGCGTTTATTAAAGGCCAACTGGATCAGGCGAAGGCCAACCTGGATCAGCAGGACCAGAAGCTGGCCGAGTTCCAGAAGCAGTACATGGGGACGCTGCCGGAGCAGCAGGGGTCGAACATGGAGATGCTCAACACCCTGGGTACGCAGTTGGACGCAACCACACAGTCGCTGACGCGCATGGAGAATGACAAGACACTGGTTGAGTCGATGCTTGCGCAGGAGTCGCGCCAGACGCCGGCAGCGCCGGGATTGAGGTCGACGCCACAAGCCGATACGCTCGAGCTACAGAGGCTGCAAGACAAGGAAGCGGATCTGAAGGCGCGCTACACACCGGATTATCCAGATGTGATTGCGGTTCAGCGGCAGATCGACGACTTGAGGAAGCAGATGGCGGCAGCACCGGCGCCTGGTTCCGCGGTTGCTGCGGCTGCGCCGCATTATGACTCGCCAGGCACCATGCAACTGCGCGCGCAGATTACGGCAATGACCCAGGCGATCGCGCAGAAGAAGCAGCAGCAAGGTGAGCTGCAGGCCCAGATTCGTCAGTATCAGGGGAAGATCCAATCCACACCGCTGGTTGAGGCTAAGATGAAAGACCTTACACGCGATCATGACCAGGCACAGGAGTTCTATAACAGCCTGCTCGGCAAAATGAACAACTCACAGATGGCAACCGACCTGGAACGCCGCCAGGAGGGTGAGAATTTCAAAATCATGGACGACGCAAATCTTCCGGATGCGCCGACCTTCCCGAATCGCGCGATGTTCGCGATTGGCGGATTGGTGCTCGGCCTCGGATTTGGCGTGCTGCTGATAGCGTTCCTCGAGTACAGGGACAAATCTTTGCGGACGGAACGCGATGTATGGGCGTTCACGAAGCTTCCGACCCTGGCCACGATTGCCTTGATTCATGAAACCAAGGGCAAAGCGAAAGGCTCTATCGGGGGCATGTTCAAGAAGAAGGACGTTGATTCCGCCACAAACAAATCGCTTGCGAATGTTGGTAGCTAAGCCATGTATAGAAAGTTTTTCAATCTACAAACCAGTCCATTCGGCACGAGTCCAGACCCTCGTTTCCTGTACATGATGCCGCACACGCGAGAGGCTCTCGCGGGGCTGGAGTATGGCATCTCGGAGCGCAAGGGATTCACGGTACTCACCGGAGAGGTGGGAACGGGCAAGACGACGCTGCTGCGAAGCGCGCTCGGATCGCTTGGACAACGACGCGTGCACACATCGTTCGTCTTCAATCCCCTGCTGGATCCGCTGGATTTTCTGGAGTTCGTCCTGACGGATTTCGGGCTTACGCCGAATTCGCGCACTAAGTCGGGCATGCTGCTGCAGCTCAATCGCTGGCTGATCGAGCGGTATCGCGCACAGGAAACATGCGTTGTAGTGGTCGACGAGGCACAGAATCTTTCGTGGGAATTGCTGGAAGAGATTCGGCTGCTTACTAACCTCGAATCGTCGTCCGAGAAGTTGTTGCAGATCGTGCTTTCGGGCCAGCCGGAGCTGGAGGAGAAACTGCGGCATCCCAGCGTGCGGCAGCTGCGGCAACGCATTTTCCTATGGTGCCGCACGCAGTCGCTCACTGCTGAGCAGACTGGCGAATATATCGCGGAGCGTTTGCGGATCGCCGGCACGACAGATGCAATCTTTTCGCCAGAGGCGATCCAGCTGATCTACACATACAGCCTGGGGATTCCGCGCACGATCAACTTGATCTGTGAGCATTCGCTGATTCTTGGCTATGTTGAGCAGATCCACGTGATCCCGGAATCGCTGATCGCACATGTGGCGGCCGATCTGGAACTGGACATGCAGTCCTTTCTGATGGCTCCTTCGCAGCCGGGCGATGGATTGCACAGCCCACTTCGCCCGATGGAGACGGGAAAACTTATGAATTCCTTTAATAGAGAACCTGGGGGTGGCCGATGAGCCACATCTATGAAGCGCTACAACGAGCAGAGGCGGAGCGGAAGTCTGGCGCGCAGGCCGTTGCGACACCCGAGGAGCCGGAACACCAAAGCCTGGCGTTCGCGGCAGCGCTGCCACCGGTGGCGGCGGATGTCGCGCAAGCGCCTGAGGTAGCGGCGGCGGCACCTGCAGAGGCACCCGTGACGGTCGACCCGTCGTTCCTGAGCGGTGTGAGGCACAGACCGTGGAATCCATCGTTTGAGCGGCTGCCTGCGCTGGAGCGCGGCGGTGTAGGCGTCGAGCAGTTCCGCAGCCTGCGATCGCGGATCCAGGAGTTCCGCGACCTTCGCAGCCTGAAGACGGTCTTGATCAGCAGCGGTCTGCCGCAGGAGGGTAAGAGCTTCATCGCGGTCAACCTGGCGATCAACCTGGCTCGCCACAAGAGCAGCAAGGTTTTGCTGATCGACGGGGATATGCGGTGCTCCAGTCTGCATCATTACCTGGGGAGCGAGTTTCATCCTGGGCTGCCGGATTACCTGTCGGGGAAAGCCAGCCTGCAGGACGTCATGCAATTTCCAGAAGAAGCAAAGGACCGCGACCCCTCGATGACCGCGGTGTTGAACAATATTGCGTTCATCCCGGGCGGCGATGGTGGAGACCTGGCTGCTGACCTTTCGGCGAGCAAGCGATTTGATGAGTTGCTCACGACGGTGGCGCCGCACTTCGACTGGATCGTTGTCGACTCACCGCCGGTGTTGCTGGTTTCGGATGCAGTGAATCTTGCGCGATCCTGCGATGCGGTGCTGTTGGTAGCCCGGTCCGGTGTAACGACGTTCCCCGTTGCACAGCGGGCACAGCAGGAATTGAAGGCCTCGAATGTTATTGGATTTGTACTGAATGCCGTCGACAAGCCACCCATGAGCGGGAGCTACTACTACCGCTACGAGACCAAGAAAGAATAGGGCAGAACACGGTGCACGCATGATAAAGCTACTGAATGTTTACTATCCGACCCGGACGGTCGTTCTGATCCTCTGCGAAGCCCTGATTGTGTGCGGCTCGTTCGTACTGGCATCGGCGATCGTACTGGGTGAGGAGACGTTCAACGTGCTCGGGCATGACCATGGGATCATGAAGATTGCGGTCCTGACGGTGTGCACCATTTTGTGCGCGTACTACTTCGACCTCTACGAGCCTCAACATATCTCGGCACGCTGGGAGATCTATTTCCGGCTTCTGCTGGTGATGGGATGCCTGGCGTTCGCGCTGTCGGCTATCGTGTACGTATTTCCGCAGGCGGCAATAGCGCGGTTTGTCTTTCTGCTCGGCCTGATCCTGGTAGTGGCGGGACTGATTGTATGGCGCAGCGCATTTGAATGGATCAGCGGGCACGCGGTGTTTCAGGAACGCGTGTATGTGTTGGGCGAAGGAGAACGCGCGAGCGGGATCATCGAGACGATCCGCGAACACCGCGAGTGCGGCATGGTGGTAGTTGGGTGGGACGCTCCCGCACTGGATAAGGCGGGGCGTAAAAAGACGTTTGCCACCGCCGTTGAACAGATGGCTTCGGAAACGTCCATCGATCGCGTTGTCATTGCACTGGACGAGCGCCGCGGAGAGTTGCCCGTCGACGGTCTGCTGTCGATGCGTTTTCGCGGAGTGACGATTGAAGAGGTAGGCAGCGTGCTCGAACGGCTGACGGGCAAGTTGCAGCTGGATGGGCTGCGCCCGAGCGACCTTCTGTTTTGCGAAGGCTTCCGGATGAAGCCGTCACAACAGTTCCTCCTGAGGATTGCGTCAACGCTGGTGGCGGCGATAGGCCTCATTCTTTTCTTGCCGCTGTTTCCGTTCGTGGTTTTGCTGGTGAGGCTGAGTTCGCCAGGACCGGTGTTTTTTCGGCAGGAACGCGTTGGCCTGAACGGCAAAATATTCAACGTGTACAAGTTCCGCACGATGGTGCTGAATGCTGAGGCCGAAGGAGCACAGTGGGCCCAGAAGAACGATCCGCGCGTGACACGGGTGGGACAGTTCATGCGGAAGACGCGCCTGGATGAGGTTCCGCAGTTGTGGAATGTGTTACGCGGCGATATGAGCTTTGTGGGACCTCGGCCCGAGCGTCCTGAGTTTGTATCGTGGCTGGCGCAGGAGCTGCCCTTCTATGACGTACGGAATATGATCCGTCCCGGTCTTACGGGATGGGCGCAGATTCGCTATGGCTACGGCGCGACACTTGAACAGAGTCGCGAGAAGCTGGCCTATGACCTGTACTACGTGAAGCATCAGACGCTGGGCCTCGATCTGCTAATCATGTTCGAGACCATCAAGACGATCCTTCGGCGCCGCGGAGCGCAGTAACCGCCGACAGATCGCTTCCCTGCCCGGCCGAGCGAGCGCAATGGCATTCAATCAACGACCATGTGAGAGATTGTGGACCAGCGCGCTCTTGCTCGATGTGCTCGTCCCAGAGCCCGAGGTCAGGCGACCGGGGCGCAGTTGCAGCAGGCCGCATACAGGCTGACGCGCAGGTTTGATTTGCTGGATGGCGATTGAAGGTCGGCAACCGGAGTCCTGACGAGCGTGTCGAAGTGGAGCGGTACGGTGGGCTCGATGCGGAAGGGCGTTGATGCGTGGCGGAAGGCATGAACGCGGGTGATGCGGTTGGCGCATCGTCGTGTCGGATGCGGTCTGTGGGTCGAGGGAGTGAGGAGGCGAAGGTTGGCGGATTGGACACTTGACATGAGAAGAGCCACCTCGCAGGAGGTGGCTCTAACAATGTGGACAACAGCTTTTGAGTGGCTGCAGCCCTCATCTTTCTCACGATGCAACAGCCGCGCTTTACTCAACCCACAATCTTCCTCATCGGGATGAGGCTATCAAGATCGCATAAGTGCAAACTTATCAAGTAGGGCAGGGTGCCCCCATCGAGGCGCCCTGCGCAAACCTGGGATAGGAACGGTTAGACAAGCTTTGAAGCGAATTTACGACGCGCGATGCCAGCTGCACTCAACAGACCGGTACCGAGCAGCATGAGGCTGCCGGGCTCAGGTGTTGGGGCAATCGTTGAGTCAGCCGAGAACGTGGTGTAGCCGTTCTGAGTGGTGAGGTTGAAGTTACCATCGGTAGAGCTGTCGATCAAAGCTCCGCCAATGTCGGCGGTTACCGTAAACCAGCCTTCGCCTTCGAGCTGCTGAGCGTCAGGACCGGTGACCGACTCGGCTGCACTCGTCAGGTAGTAGTTCAGCGTATCGGTTCCATTGTCGACGGTAAAGAAGGGAGTGCTGGGTAAGCTCGTGAACGAAGTCAGATTCTGGAAACTATCTGTGCCATTCGTAAACGCGGCCAAGCTTCCCGTGGCAATGGGATCGGTTTGGGTTCCGAAAAACTCAATCGAAGAGCTGGTGAGAGTGTTTTGCCCCTCAAAATTAATGGTTCCCGCGCCGAGAGTATCGGCGTAGGCCAACGAAGTAGAAACGGTTAATGCTGCGCCTAAAACAAGTAACTTTGAAAGTATCCTCATACATCCTCCTGAAAAAATTACCGCTGTCGCGGGTCGAGCTGAATGCATTGCGGCATGCTGCAAAGAACACTCTTCTTCGGAAGGGGGGCTACAGCATGCCATCCAACCGATTCCTGAGATTCCTTAGCACCCTATTTAGAGCATCTAGATAGCCAAACATTAATTCTTTCTAATCAATCAGTTATAGAAATCCAAGGAGCGCCGTACGCAACAGTTTGCACAGTCTTTGCCCCACATATTCCCTCAGGGAAAAAGGAACGCTCCAGGGGGTCCCGGATGGTAAGCCGAGTAAGGGAGAATCTTGTCGCAGGGTGACGGCTTGCAAGGAGGTGTCGGGGACGCGAGACGGGCGTTTTTGATTCCAAAAGATCGAAGCGGGGAGCGGACGATTGCGCATTGGAAGGAGTGTCGTGTGCGTCGGTACGAAAAAAGGAAGCCTCCGAAGAGGCTTCCTTGGAGTTTCAGATTGGATCGCTAATTAAGCGGCAAACCGTCTGCGGGCGGCTCCGACGGCTCCGAGGAGGCCCGTGCCGAGCAGGAACAGAGAGCTGGGTTCAGGGGTAACCGTAGGGCTGAGGGACGCATTGAAGTCAACGCCCGAGGGATCGCTGCCGGGTGAGCCGGCGACGTTCCCTGCCTGCTCCACGATGAACTCCAGGGTGTTGGATGAGCCTAAGGAAATGTCCGTCAGTGGCAGGCTGTCCTCTGTGGAAGCCAAGCACCCGGGGGCGTACTGAGCACAGGTCGAATCGTTGCCAAAGGCACCGAACGCGACGAGGACGTTACCGTTGAGCAACACTTCCACGGTATCGTCCGCGAGCACATTCAGTGTCCCGTTATAGGTACCGGCTGTGGCATCGAAGGTGGAAGTGAACTCATAGTAACCGTAGGGCGGATTGAGGGAGCCGCCAGGGCCTACCGTCGGCGCCGCACCAACCCATGTGGAGTTGGAGAGCGCCGCGTCCCAAACGCCGTTCGGATTGAGGGCGAAGGTTGGGCTGGAGAAAGGCGCGCCGAACGTGGGGGAGCCCGTGGGCCAGCCGCTCGTGAAGTCTACTCCAGTTAAGGCCAGAGCAGAGTTGGCATTTCCCTGGTTGCTGGCACCGGATGCATAGCTGCCGAGCTGGATGGGAGATGCGTAGGCCAAGGTTGTTGACGCGGCAAGAACCGCGCCGAGGATTGTGAACTTGCCGAGACATTTCATTGAAATCTCCTGAGATTACCGCTAGAAGCGGATGAAACGGTACAGCGTATAAGCCTGCCTATAGGTACAAACAAGCAAACCCTTGGAAACGAATTGCCGTTAGAAATACGAGCTAACAGCGTTTAAATCTTCGTTATGATGACTTGTATATAAGCACGTTTGTTGCCAAACTTTTCCTATTTGAATCAACGACTTGCATGCCACTAAGCCGGGTAGCTGCAAAGTTTTGCATACTTTTAAGTGGCAATGCTGCACAGGCCAATCCTCAAGTAGCCCGCGGCCGGGCCAAAGGGTCGAGGTCCATCGCAGAACGAACGCGAGTGTTGAGGGCGGTTGGTTGGCTTTGCCGTCGATGACCAGAATTGATCTGCGAAGAGGAGACGTCCGAAGCGGATGGGTACAGCGGGATGATTTCGCAACGCGCGGTATCGCGGAAAAGGGATGATTCATTGCGTAACGCGGACTTGGAATGGACCGGCCGCAGCGCTGTTCGTTTGAGTTCACAGTTAGTAATGAAGCGACTGTGAATACGAAATCATTGGCCGCGGGTGAGGTGCAATAATTGTCCACATGATGAAAAACGAAACGCTTGCCCTGCCTGACATCGCTCGGGAACGCATGGAGCGCCTGCAGGCTCACACAGCAAAGATTGGGGTTATTGGTCTCGGGTATGTCGGCTTACCGCTCTCGCTTCTGCTTTCGGGTGCAGGCTTCCAGGTGACGGGGTTTGATATCGACGAGAAGAAGATTGCAGACCTGGAAGCGGGTCGCACCTACATCGTCAAAATTCCGCAGGAAGAGATTCAGACGGCGCGCCGGCAGGGCCTCCGCGCCACTGCAGACTTCTCGAAACTCTCGGAACAGGACGTTGTGATCATGTGCGTTCCGACGCCGCTGACTGAACATCGCGAACCGGATTTGAGTTTCATTGAGAAGACCGCGCAGTCAGCAGCGCCGTGGGTTCGCGAAGGACAGCTCATCGTGCTGGAGAGCAGCACCTATCCCGGAACGACTGAGGATCTGCTGATTCCGATTCTCGAAGGGGAGAATGCGCTGGGACTGAAGGTGCAGGGAAAAGGTCCTGCATTGGACAAAGGCGTGTTTTATGTAGCTTTCTCGCCAGAGCGCGAAGACCCGGGCAACACAACGGTGGCGCGACATGACATTCCCAAGGTTGTCGGCGGACATGACGAAATTGCGACAGAGCTTGCGGCGACGCTGTACGAGGGAATCTTCACAAAGTCGGTACGCGTGACGTCGACGAAGACAGCAGAGATGACCAAGCTGCTTGAAAACATCTATCGTTGCGTCAATATTGCGCTCGTCAATGAACTGAAGATTCTGTCGCTGCGCATGGGCGTGGACATCTGGGAGGTAATCGACGCAGCTTCGACCAAGCCGTTCGGCTTCCATCCGTTTTATCCGGGTCCTGGCCTGGGTGGACACTGCATCCCGATCGATCCTTTTTACTTGAGTTGGAAGGCGAAGGAGTATGACTTCAATACTCGATTCATCGAGCTGGCTGGCGAAGTGAATGGAGCGATGCCGGAGTTTGTTGCTCAGACGGTTGGCAAGGCGCTTAATCAGCGCAAGAAGGCTTTAAACGGGTCGAGGATTCTGATGCTGGGGATGGCCTACAAGAAGGACATTGATGATTTGCGCGAGTCCCCGTCGCTTACCATCATCGAACTGCTGCGCCACGAAGGGGCGGAGGTGTTGTATAACGACCCTTACTTCCCCACGGTCGGAAGAGGCAGGCACTACAACCTGAACATGACCTGCACGCCGCTGGAGAATTTGGAACAATACGATTGTGTGCTGATCATCACGGATCACTCGGACTACAACTACGAGGAGATTGTCCAACACTCACAACTGGTGGTGGACTCGCGCAACGCAACGAAGGGGATTGTTTCTGAAAAGATCGTCAAGTGCTAGTTTTTCGTCTCCGCGTTGTTAGCTAAATCGAGAGGCGGCGTGAGTAGGATTACGACGTTCAGGGAAAGCAAAAGGGCTGCCACTGGCAGCCCTTCTTGTTTTCCTGATTGGAAAGCGGATGAGAGACGACGGCGCGCTAGGCCTGTGCTCTTGTTTTATTGCGATAGATCAAGGCTGACATAAGTGAGAGTGCTGTTGCCATCAGCAACAGGCTTGCTGGCTCCGGCGTGGGAGTTACAGGCGGAGGTGCTTCGCTCGAAAGGGTCGACGGTGGGCCCGGGAAATAAACGGGCGGATAGATTGGATTTGCTGTAGCCGGCTGCACAGGGTTATCCGGCGGCACGAGACTGCTCACGATGATAGTAGGCTGAGACGGAGCAGAAAAGGTATCCATCATCGAAGGAAGCAGTGGAGGCAGAGCAACCGGCGGCAGATCATCGGCCATCGCAGCATCGTCCATGGGGACCTGGCAGACAAAATCGATCTTGTCCATGGATTCCTTCTTCGTCGGACGATAGTGGGGATGTGCCTTATTCCATGCCGCCCAACGCACAAGTGTCTCTGGACTTACTTTATGGTGGAGGTGCTTGGTGAGCTGGTCCTTATACGCACGAAAGAGATGCTGGCAGTCCGTTGAGGCATGGACGCCGACGGTACCAATACCGACACTGGCAACGACCAGTGTGATGAAGAGCGGTATTCGAAGATTGAGTTTCATCTGGGTTCCTTAGGGATGCATACTGGCTGATCCATGAAGTTTGTTTCAACGCCTTTGAAATCTTTTGCTGTCAGATATGTGTTGGCACGCTCAACTTGCGCCGCAACGAATCATCCATTGTGGCTTTGGCTGGACCGTGCTTTTGAGACGACGGCATAAGAAGAACAGGCGCGCTCTCTTCGCTCAGCTTGTACAGCAGCGATCGATAGCTAATGTGAAGCCATTTTGCAGTCTTCTGGCGATTCCAACTGTTGGCCTGGAGAGCCTTCAAGATAATGTGTCTCTCCAGATCCAGTGTCGCCTTTTTTGTAATATGCCTTAGCGAGACAGGCTCACTAAGGTCGATGTCCGCCATAATCCTGTCGGCAGTATGCTGTTGCGGCAGAAGTTCGTCCGCCAGGATATCTTCATTCCCGATGAGAACGTAGCTACGAATAATGTTTTCCAACTGTCGGATATTTCCTGGCCACTCATAACGCTGCATCAGTTCAATTGCATTGCGGGAGAGCGGCTTAGGAGAAAGGCTGAATGTCCGCGCGTGCTGCTCGATGAAGTAGTCCACCAGCTGCGGGATATCTTCTTTCCGTGCGCGCAATGGCGGAAGATTAATGGTCACGGCATTGATGCGATATAGGAAATCGAGCCGAAAGGATCCATCTTCTACCTGCGCGCGAAGATCCTGGTTGGCAACCGAGACCAGGCGCGTCTCGATGGTCAACGTAGTGTGGCCGCCAACGCGGACGAACGTGCCATCCTGAAGCACCTGCAACAGCTTGGATTGCACCATCAGATCGAGGCTGCCGACTTCATCCAGAAACAGTGTGCCCATGTGGGCTTGCTCGACGCGGCCGCGCTTGGTGGAGTGCGCGCCGGTAAACGCCCCCTTTTCATAACCGAATAACTCCGTCTCAAGCAGCGTCTGGGGGATGGAAGGGCAACTTACCTTAACCAGGGAGTCTTTTGAGCGCCGCGAGAAGGCATGCAGAAGACGCGCACAGATTTCCTTGCCAGTACCGGTTTCTCCCTGGAGAAGGACAGGCACGTCTGTCGTGGCGACGCGTTCCAGCTTCTGACGGATCGCCTGCATGGCGGGAGTACGCCCAAAGACGATGTCTAAAGGAGGGAGATCCAGAAAAGCGGCCGAGTTCACAAAATGGTCCAAGGGATGTCCTACCAGCGAGCTTGATTTAGCAAAACCTAGCTTGGAGGTAGCACGTTGGAGGCCATATGGGGGAAGGGGACAACTTCGGCCTAATTGTTGTGTTTATAAGTGCATGTACCTATCGTTGCATCCTGAACGTTTGGAAATCCCCTTTGTTTACCGAGTGATTAACGCTACCAATGTGGAACTTTTTTTCTCTTTTTGACTGCAAAGTTCTTCCTTTTGTGACGGCGTTCGGCTAGACTGAATCCACCTTGAGGCGCCTGAAAACCGAGGGGATTCATGTCCCCGCGGCCTACTATTGGCGCCAAGATGCGGTCAGCTGATGAACGCAAGCCGCACACAGCCGCAGCCGAGTGGAGTCCTTGATGTCTACCGCATTGCCTTTTGGTGTTCCGAAACTCGCGCAAGCACCAAAGCCTCGACTGTTTGTCTTGGATACGAATCTCGCGGTTCTCGAGTACCTTCGCGCGGTACTGAGCAATCAGTATAGTCTCAGCCTCTTTTCCGACGAAACCGCCCTGCTGCACCAGTGCGCCAATGGCCCGGAGCCGCATCTCGTCCTGTTGGCATGGGAGAGTATTGAACAATCTCTGCCGATTCTGTCGCACGTGCGTACCTCAATTCCCGACGTTCCTATCATCATCCTTTCTACCTCCGCTGAGGTGAAAAATCTTGAAATAGTGACGCGGATAGGCTCCCGGGGCGTGGTGTTAAAGCCCTTTGTGGACGGGAATCTCGAAATCGCGATCGAGGAGCATTTAGAGTGCGTGGACCGCGCCACCTCCGCCGAACCGCAGGAGATTCGGCTGGACGACAGTCACTCTTTCGTCTGGTCTAACAAGCGGATGCGTGAGTTACAGGCCCAGGCGGCCCTGGTGGCAAAATCCGATATTCCAGTACTCATCATGGGCGAAAGTGGGACGGGTAAAGAGATCCTGGCGATGTATACCCACAAGATGTCGCTGCGCAGCGAACGCATGTTCCTCAAGGTCAACTGTGCCGCTATGCCGGCGGATCTGCTTGAAAGCGAACTGTTTGGCTACGAACAGGGCGCGTTTACGGGTGCGATCAAAGCCAAGCCGGGTAAGTTTGAGATCTGCAGTGGTGGAACTATTTTTCTCGACGAGATCGGGGAAATGCCAGCGATCCTGCAGGCCAAGCTGCTCCAGGTATTGCAGGACGGAACATTCTCTCGGCTGGGAAGCCGGGCGCCGATGAAGGTGGACGTTCGCGTGATCGCTGCCACGAACATCAACATGAAGGCGGCGATCGCGCAAAAGAGCTTCCGCGAAGATCTGTATTACCGACTCAATGGTTTCTCATTGGTCATTCCGCCTCTTCGAGATCGTCGGGACGAGATTTGCATTCTGGCGCAGCACTTTGTACGTAAGGGAGCCGCCAAATATGGGAGCAAACCACTAACACTTTCACACAACCTGTTGGACGCGTTGAGCCGTTATTCCTGGCCGGGCAACAGCCGGGAACTGGAGCACGTAATAAACCGCTTCTTGATTCTGGGTGACGAGATGGCGATTCTGGCGGATTTGAGTCCCTTTTCGAACCTGCATGCCGAGGCGAATTCGTCCCAGGATCAGATGAAAGGCGCAGGGTTGAAGCAGCTCGTCCGGAGTTTGAAGGGCGACGCTGAGGCGTCGGCGATTGAACGGATTCTGGAGGCAAACGGATGGAACCGGAAAGCGGCAGCAAACGAACTGCAGATCAGCTACAAGGCGTTGCTGTACAAGATCAAGCAATACGACCTCGCGCCCAGACGGCGAGCTTGAATCACTTTCCACCCCAAGAGCCTTCAGACGATCCTTACATGATCGTGATCCGCGGCGAAGATTACACGATCAAGGGATATGCTGAACGCAGTCAGTGGCCATCCGATATGGATGACGTTCATGCGCGGGGTTTGAGTTCGATTCGCCTGAAACACTTTCAATCGGGTGTGGTGGAAGATGTTTCGCTCGACAATGTGAAGGCCGTCTTTTTTGTGAAGGACTTCTCGGGCCAGACCAGTCACGTGGATCTTCTTTTCCATGATCGGCTGCCCCCGATGGAATGCCTGTGGATTCGCATCCGCTTTGACGACGGCGAGACAGTTGAAGGAATCATTCACAACGCGCTGGACTATATCGTCGGTCCAGGCTTTTTCATGGCACCGGCGGATCCCATCGGAAATAATTGGCTGATTTATGTGTCGAAGAGCAAGCTCACGGGGTTTGAGATCCTGGGATTGCGCCCACGCGTGAAGAGCCTGCACCGCTCCAAGAGCTCGTAAATCTCGGAGAGCGCGCAAACTTCGCCTTGCAAGGTCTCCATCAAGTGAACCCGCTGAACGCGAATTCCTGCGGCCGTTCGCGGCTATCTGGAAGCTTCCGAAACGTACCAGGCTATAGTCTTCTCCAAACCTTCGAGGAAATTATCCTTCGGCTTATATCCCAGCTCGTTGCGGGCACGATCGATGCTTGCGAGTGAATGCTGTATATCGCCTTGACGTGAAGGGCCGTAGATCGGGCTAGCGGCAAATCCGAGGATTTTCGCGATTCCCGCATACACGTCATTGAGCGATTGGCTCTTCCCCGTGCCAATATTGAAAACTCTGCCTGTAGCAACTTCGTCAGGCGCCACGCAGGCCAGTAGATTGGCGTTGACGGCGTTATCGACATAAGTGAAATCCCGACTTGTCGATCCGTCGCCGAAGATCGTGGGAGTTTCGCCGGCCATCATTTTGTGAATGAACTGCGCGATGACTCCTGAATAGGGCGAGTCCGCAGCCTGCCGTGGGCCAAAGATGTTGAAGTAGCGAGTGCAGACACCTCGCAGACCGTAAACACGATAGAAAGCCTGGATGTAATATTCGCAGGTCAGCTTTTGCACGGCATAAGGAGACAAAGGCATCGGCAACATGTCTTCGCGTTTGGGCTGGGTAGGCTGATCTCCGTAGGCAGAGGACGAGGCTGCATAGACGATGCGGCGCACCCCTGCATCTTTCGCCGCCAACAGCACGTTGAGCGTGCCGTTGATGTTGGACTCGTGCGAGGTGAGGGGATCCTTTACAGACCGGGGCACCGATGCGAGTGCTCCTTGGTGGAGGACGTAGTCAATACCTTTGCAGGCCTCTCTGACTCCAACTTGATCCTGCAAATCCATTTCTTGAAAGTTGATCGAGGAGCGAATCTCCGCCAGGTTCTCAAGATTTCCAGTAGACAAGTTATCGAAGCCGCTGACGTCATGACCTTGCTTAACGAGCTCGTGCGCTAAAGAAGAACCGATGAACCCGGCGATCCCGGTAATGAGATAACGTGCCATAATCTCCTCGCCCACTGATTATAGGGCTCCGCGAACGATCGGAAGAGAAAGCGAAAGGAGATTCTAGTGAAGCGAATCCCGAAGGAAACGGCCCACGATCTTAAATGAAAAGCCCACCGCAAGGGTGGGCTTTTCTTGAATTATGCCGGCGATCACCTAATCTCCCACACACTTACGCGTGCAGTACCATCGGCCCAACGAGGCTTAACTTCCGTGTTCGGGATGGGAACGGGTGGAACCCTCGTAGTAAACTCACCGG
>Ga0302312_10000359_pt1 | contig 37569 bp, 29 predicted proteins | sample III_Palsa_N2_1_FD_200529 | JGI IMG/M metagenome (GOLD analysis project Ga0302312, IMG submission 200529) | Peat permafrost microbial communities from Stordalen Mire near Abisko, Sweden - III_Palsa_N2_1 | ecosystem: Environmental > Terrestrial > Soil > Palsa > Peat permafrost | place: Sweden... | reverse complement strand
TCTATCGTTCGGGGTTGCAAAGGTAACTTCTTTTTCCTCTCTACCAAATTTCAAACCCTGTTTTTTTATTCTTTTTTGTAGAGAGTTTTTACATTTTGGAGGGTACCGGAGACACTAAAAGAACTGCATTTTTTTTGAGCGGATTGCAAAGATACAACCTTCTATCTTCTCACCAAAAAAAATTATTCTTTTCTTATCCGGTGTGCCTTGCAAAGAACTAACCGCGTTCATTATTTCCGAAGCGGGGCGCAAAGATAATGATAGTTTAATTGCTGCCAAATTTTTCTATCAATCATTTTGTAAGAAAATGCTAAAACTATGATCTGGCAAGGGTTCTATTAAAAGAAAAAAGGGGTCGTCGGTTCATGCCTCTCGTATTACCGGCCTCATTTTACCAATATGCCGCGCTCTTATTAGTAAGGAATGCAAACCAATATTCAACCCTCCTGGCTATCATCCGGGCCGGGCCGCAACAATCCATCCGGATAACGCACCCTTGCCAGAAATAATCCGTGCCCCGGAGCGGAGAAATCAGCCAACTGCTGATCCCTGGCCAGGAGTACGGCGGAAAAGCCAGAAACGCTCAATTTCCCCCTCCCTACCTGCAGCATCGTTCCAACCAGTCCCCGGACCATTCCCCGCAGGAAACGGTTACCCCTCACTTTATAGCATAGGGTATGCCCCTGGCTCTCCCAATGGCTGGCTTCTATCCGGCATAAAGGAGTCTTATGCTGGGCGCCCCGTTTGGAAAAGCTGGAAAAGTCATCTACTGTCATAATAAGGGCCGCCGCTTCCTGCATAAGCCTGATGTCCAATTGATAGGGGAAATAGTAACCCCGCCCTTCCAGGAAAGGATCCTTTGCCCTATAAACATAATAATGATATTCCCGGGATATGGCCAGGAAACGGGAGTGGGCCGACTCGCCGACGGGGTAAAGCCCGTTAACGACGATATCCGCGGGTAGAATGGCATTCATATTATATAGGAAGCGCTTGCGGCCATCCGGGCGGTTCCAGGGGTGGTGAAGGGGGATCAGGGACTCATCCAGGTCAAAATGGTAGAAATTCTCCAGGGCATGCACCCCGGCGTCCGTCCGGGAAGATCCGGTGAGTGATACCGGCATCCTGTAATAGATTTGCATGGCCTTTTCCAGTTCTTCCTGGACAGTAGGAGCATTTTCCTGGATCTGGGACCCGCTAAACAGGGTTCCCCTATAACCGACTTGTAAAAAGAAACGCCCCATAGACCGATTTGCAAAAGTGCATATTATCGCTGAACCAGCGCTTTAAAGCGATTGATATAGTAGGCGCTGGAGAATACCGCCTGAAGGTTTTTGAAATTTCCGCTGTCGGAAACAAAGGGATAGGCCTCTTCCAGGAACTTGTATCTCCCGTCCTCCTGTAGGAACAGGAAACTCAAGGTCCTCACCTGTTCCGTGGTAAAACAAGTCTTTTTGAAACCCTTCCTGGCGATCTCTATCATTCGGTCCACGTCGGATTCTGACGTCATTTTCTTGCGCAGGCGGGCAAAATCTTCATCCCCGGCCATACGCTTACAATCACTATTGGCCAACGCCGGATTGGCAGATGAAGCAGGCAGGACCCCAAAACCCGCCGCCAGCGGTTGAGCGGCAGTACTGCCGGAAGCCACCCCGGACACCGTGTCCTGGGAAGAGCCCTGTTTAAAGACCGGTACCACGTAATTACTGGTATCCTTAGCTTTAGCCTGTCCCCTGGCGGAGGAAGGATCAAAGGCGTGGGTCGTATCTATTGCTTTATCCTTCAAGGCGCTATCCGTCACCGTTGTAACCGGGACTGCTGTGCCCGTCGAAACTGCCGTAACCGGGCCTGATGCATTCACAACAGGAGCAACCACCGCAACCGGCGGGGAATTCGTTCCGGACGCCTGGGCGTGAGCCGTATCCGGAGTGGAGGCAGGAATCAGGACCTGGACCGTATCCACGCTGCCTGACGCCTGTCGGTCAGTATATACCAATTGCACACCTGTATCTGTTGTTTGCCGGGACACCAGCGCTATGGCGGAATCTTGTTTTGGCTTGACGGTTTTTTTGGTATTTTTTATATCCCTTAGCGTAGAATCATGGGTAACGGCGACCAATATATCTCCGAATGCGTCTTTAGGGGCAGCCGTCTTAGGGGCGGCGGCTACATTCCGAGGAACAGCGGAATCTGTTAAGGCGGCTTTAACAACAGTGTCGCTTCCGGAAGCGCCGCCCGGCGAAACCGGAACAACCGGGTTTGCCGTTACTACGGAGGCAGGCGCCGCAGGTACCGGAGCAGTGGGTATTGGCGACACGGAACCCGCAGAGGCAGGCGCAGTCGCTGCCGGTATAGGCGACGCAGTTGGCACCGTAGTCCCTCCATTAATACTGTCCGCGGCGGCAGAAGAACTCTGTCCGGCATACGTAATCGTCAGTTCCTGCAAGTCATATAACGCCCAGCCCTTATCTGGAAAGCGTTTCAATAAATAGCCCTTGTCTTTGTCCCCTGTAACGGAACAGATAAAATGTTGCTCCGGATAAGCACTATCGGGAAAGCCTACCACAAACGAGAATTGCCCCTGTGCAACCTTTGGCAGGATAAGGTACCCTGAACCGGAGGAGCTCAGCGCGCTTGAACTACCCAGCAGCTTTACGTAGAAAGGCTGCTTATTATCGCTTTGCAAATAAATAAAATGATCATTCTGTTGCGATAAACCTTTCAAGCCGCAACCTACAATCAACAGTAAACCGATTAATCTACTAAACATTTATGGTAGTATTTTATACGCTACATGCCTGACAAAGCTATGCTTTTTTGCCATCAGCCGTATGTATTGGCCATCTATCATTTTCCAAATACCGTACCACCCTAAGCCCTATCTTTACGATCCAAATTTTTTTATACATGCAAATTTTTGTAAGTCCATTAAAGAAGACTATGGCTTGTGTTTGCACGGCCCTCGTGGCCGCTGCATTAACGGCATCAGGTCAGGCAAAAACAGATACTGCCTGGGAGAAGGTGTACAGGGGAAGCGCCACTAAGATAAACGACCTGGTCAATACAAAGCTGGCTGTCTCATTCGACTATGACAAGGCGTATATGTACGGCAAGGCCTGGATTACACTGGAACCTCATTTCTACCCTACCGATTCCCTCACGCTGGATGCAAAGGGAATGGATATTAAGAAGGTTGAAATGGTAACGGGCGCCGGCGCAGAACCCTTAAAGTACGACTACGACAGTTCCTTGCTGCATATCCATCTGAACAGAACTTACAAGGGCAAGGAAAAATATACCATATTGATTGATTACGTCTCCAGGCCCAATGACCTGAAAGCAGTAGGCAGTGCTGCCATTACAGATGCCAGAGGACTCTATTTCATCAATCCAAAAGGAACGGAAAAAGATAAGCCTACTCAGATCTGGACACAAGGTGAAACCGAAAGTAACAGCGTTTGGTTCCCTACGATTGACAAACCTGATCAAAGATGCACCGAAGAAATTTCCATGACCGTTCCGGCCAAATATGTCACCCTCTCCAACGGGCTGATGGTGAGCTCACAGAAAAACACGAACGGGACCAGGACGGATGTTTGGAAACTAGACCTCCCCATTGCCCCCTACCTGTTCTTCATGGGGGTAGGCGAATATTCCATTATAAAGGATAGTTATGAAGGGAAAGAAGTCGCCTATTATGTAGAAAAGGCTTACGCTCCTGTCGCCCGCCGCATATTTGGCCTCACACCTGAAATGATAGCCTTCTACTCCAAGACCCTGGGTCTCGACTATCCCTGGCCTAAGTACGATCAGATCATTGGCCGGGATTATGTAAGCGGAGCCATGGAAAACACGACTTGCACCCTTCACCAGGAAAGCGCCCAGCAAAATGCACGGGAGCTGACAGACGGCAACCAATGGGAAAGCACGATTGCCCACGAATTGTTCCACCACTGGTTCGGGGACCTTGTAACCTGTGAGAGCTGGAGCAATCTTACGGTGAACGAATCTTTTGCCAACTTCAGTGAAACCTTGTGGGCGGAACATAAACATGGCAAGGATGCGGGCGACGACCAGAACTATTCCGACATGGTCGGTTACCTGGGTTCAAATGAAGCAGACAAGGATCTCGTGCGCTTTTATTACCATGATAAGGAAGATGTATTCGATGCCGTTAGCTATAACAAGGGAGGCCGTATCCTGAATATGCTCCGATACTATGTAGGAGACAGCGCCTTCTTCAAAGCGCTCAACCTTTATCTGACGACCAATAAGTTCAACACGGGAGAGGCCCACCAACTCCGGCTGGCTTTTGAAGCAGTAACAGGACAGGATCTTAACTGGTACTGGAATCAATGGTATTTTGGAGCGGGTCACCCGAAACTGACCATCGACTATCAATATGACGACGCCGCAGGCCAGGTAGCCGTTCATGTCCAACAAACCCAGGACGGCAATGCCTTTAAACTGCCTTTTGCCATTGATGTATATAACGGGTCAAACAAGGTCAGGCATACAGTATGGATGAATGATAAGGACCAAACCTATACATTCCACTATACCAGCAAACCTGATCTGGTGAATGTAGACGGGGACAAGATCCTGCTCTGCGAAAAGAAAGACAATAAAACGGCGGCCAACTACATTTTCCAGTATAAATATGCGGGTGGTTACGTAGACCGGAAGGAAGCCATTGAGTATGCCTCCAAACACCAGGACGATCCTGCCATCCGGGCCTTCCTGCTGGAAGCATTCCACGACAGATACAAGGGACTGCGCATCGATGCTATTGATGCCATAAACCCTGAAAACGCTGACATGGTGGGGGTTGCCTTGCCAGAGTTGGTTAAAATTTTCCAAACTGATAAAGAGGCGCTGGTAAGGGCCAAAGCATTGGAAGTGTTAGCACAGGTAAAAGATGCCCAGTATTTACCTTTGTTTGAAAAAGGCATCCATGACTCCTCCTACAGTGTGGCCGGTGATGCACTGGATGGCATTTACAATCTGGATCCCGAAAAAGGTCTGGCGGTAGCTAATTCGCAAAAAAGCGATGCCCGGGGTAAGCTGTCCAATTCAATCAGTAAAATATTGATCGCGAATGCGAAACCCGAGGACTTTGAATTTATAGAAAGCACTTATGAAAAACTGCCTCCGGGGCAGTCGAAATTTGAGATCAGTTCCAAATTTTGTGAATTCCTCGCCAAAGTAAATGATATGGACCAGTTCAAGAAGGGCGTGGATGATGTCGTTAAATTTAGAAATGTCATCCCGGAAGCATTTGACTTCGCAAGGAACATGCTGTCCAACCAGTTGAAAGGAGTATCAACCAAGAAGAAAGCTGCCGGTCAACAGGCCATGGCTGATTATATCGACCAGGCCCTCGCAAAATAGCCCTATGCCCGAACAAAGCGGGCCTTCGGCCTAAAACACGAAAGAGGCCGTCTCCATTGGGACGGCCTCTTTCTTTATATCTTATCGTACCTGTATATCTTATTCTACCAACTTCCCCCTGCACCACCGCCGCCGAAACTGCCGCCTCCAAAACCTCCGAATCCACCACCACCGCCGCTGCTGCCACTGCCGCCTCCACCGCCACCCAACAGGGCGCCTGCAGCTCCCCACAAAATGGGGCCACCCCAATATCCTCGGCGGCTCATATACCCACCTCCTCCACCGCCGCCACGGCCGCTGATGAATAACATGAGGACAATAAATCCTATGATCACCAGTATTACCAAAAATCCGGAGCCTGCACCAGATTTTTGATGGTATCCCGCCGGGGCCTTGTACTCTCCCCGGGCGGCGAGCATGATGGAATTGACCCCGGAATCGATGCCTGCATAGAAATTCTCCTCCTTGAAACGGGGTAATATTTCATTATCAACGATCGTCTTACACGTAATGTCAGGGATAGCCCCTTCCAATCCGTAACCTGGTGCAATAAAGATTTTGTGATCGTCCTTAGCTACCAGGAAGATGACTCCATTATTGAAATTCTTGTCTCCAACTCCCCATGTCCGACCAAGCTTAACTGCGTAATCGACCGGATCGTAGTCGTTCGTGCTGGATACAATGACCACAGCAACCTGTACGCTGGTGCTATCATCAAAAGCATCCAGCTTGCTTTCCAGGGCCTGCTGCTGGCCGGGGTCCAAAAGGCCCACCAGGTCGTTCACCAACTTTGGGGGATTGGGTCTTGGGGGTATCTGCTGTCCAAACCCACTGAAAAAAACAAGCGCAAATAGTGCTAAAAAGAAAAAATGCTTCATTAGATCACCTGTGGCCCTCTTTTATTTACTTCCCAAAAACAATATCATCCGGTAATTCATTCTTCGCGCCGTCAATATGCGGGAAATAGCGGCTAAGTATCTGGCCTATTTCCTGCACGATCACGGCAATCCCATGGGCGTATTTGTCTTGGGTAAAATGTTGTAATATATCTTTTACCTGGGCGCTCCAAAAGGCGTCCCCTACTTTTTCGTGTACGCCCGTGTCACCCCAAACTGCCAATTGACGGTCTTTCATCGCCACGTATAGCAGTACCCCATTTCGTTCCCGGGTGGCTTCCATGCGCAAGCGATGAAAGACTTCCTTGGCCCGGTCAACGGGGTCTACAAAGCTGCAGCGGCTCTCAATATAGACCCTCACTTCGCCGCTGCTGGTGCTTTCAGCGGAATGGATGGCCTTCAATATGGTCTCCTTTTCCTGAGCGGAAAAGTAGTCAACCGGTTTTTTGCGGAACAGGGACATAAGATCAGAATTTTACTTCAGGTGCTTTTTCGGAGCCCGGATCTGCAGTAAATCCTTGCTTTTCTTTGAAACCGAACATCCCGGAAAGGATATTCATAGGAAAGGAACGCACCTGTACGTTATATGCAGCAACGGCGTCATTAAAATCATTCCGGGAGACTTTGATCCGGTTTTCGGTTCCTTCCAACTGGGCCTGCAATCCCCTGAAGGCATCGTTGGCCCTTAGTGTCGGGTACTGTTCAGAAACCACCAGGAGCCTTCCCAAGGATGCAGACAACTGACCCTGCGCCTGTTGGAACTGCTGTACCTTGTCAGGCGTCAGGTCATTGGGATCCACTCTGATGGATGTCGCCTTAGCCCTCGCATCTATTACATCGGTCAAGGTCGTCTTCTCAAAATTCGCCTCTCCCTTCACCGTGTTGACCAGGTTTGGGATCAGGTCGGCCCTTCTTTGGTAGTCGCTTTGCACGTTATTCCACTTGTTCTTCACTATTTCATCCTGTTTAACCAGCCCATTGTAACCATTGCAACCACCACATCCCACGAAACAGAGAAGCACCACGATCCCAAGAAAAATATACAACCCAAGATTTTTCATATCTGAAAGTTTTGATTTGGTAATTAAATATACAAGTTTTGAACCAACTGCCTAAATAACAAAGGGGAATGCCTGTTTGGCAGTCCCCTTTGTTAATATTATAATGAAGTTCGTTAATCCGTGATCGCGGCAATCCCCGGTAGGGTCTTCCCCTCGAAAAACTCAAGGAGAGCTCCCCCCCCGGTGGATACGTAACTTACCTTATCGGCCAACCCAAATTGATTGACGGCAGCCACGGAATCTCCTCCCCCGACAAGGCTAAAGGCGCCTTGAGCGGTGGCTTTGGCAACCAGCTCGGCGATGGCCTTGGTACCTTGCTGAAACTTTTCCATTTCAAATACGCCCATAGGTCCATTCCAGAGGATCGTCTTGCTGGCCAGGATAACCTTTCCAAAAGCTTCGATGCTTTCTTGTCCGATATCCAGTCCCATCCAACCTGCCTCAATATGATCGTTGTTTACTTTCCGGGTAGCGGCGTCAGGGGAAAACTTATCTGCCACCACGCTGTCTACGGGCAATAAGAACTGAACCCCTTTGGCCTTGGCCTTGGCCAGCAGCTCATTAGCAAGATCCAGTTTATCTGCCTCACAGAGACTGTTCCCGATCTGATTGCCCTGGGCCTTCAGAAAGGTATAGGCCATGCCGCCTCCGATGATAATGTTGTTGGCCCTATCCAGCAGGTTTTCAATGATCAGGATCTTATCGCTGACCTTTGCACCGCCCAGAATTGCGGTAAAGGGTCTTTGCGTATCATGTAATACTTTAGTTGCACTCGCCACTTCGGCCTCCATGAGGAGACCAAACATGCGCTTGTCCTTCGGAAAGAACTGGGCGATGACTGCCGTTGATGCATGGGCTCTGTGGGCAGTTCCAAATGCATCATTGACGTAAACATCACCCAGTTTGCTCAATTTCTCGGCAAAGCCTTTATCCCCTTTTTCTTCCTCCTTATAAAACCGGAGGTTCTCTAACAAGAGTACGTCTCCCGGTTTCAGAGCCGCGGACGCGGCCGTTGCAGAAGCCCCGATACAATCATCTGCAAACTGAACATCCCTTCCCCCAAGTAATTCCTTCAAATGGGGTAACAGATGCTTTAAAGAGAACTTATCCTCCGGACCTCCCTTGGGCCTCCCCAGGTGCGACATCAGGATAACGCTTCCGCCGTCCCCGATAATTTTCATGATCGTCGGAACGGCTGCCCGCATGCGGGTATCGTCTGTAATCTCAAATGTATCGCTTAATGGTACATTGAAGTCTACCCTTATAAGGGCGCGCTGACCTGCAAAATTATAATTGGAAAAAGTTGACATCTTTGGTGCTATTTTTTGATAAGGCCGGCAAAATACTTAACAGTGCGGACCAACTGGGAAACATAGCTCATTTCATTGTCATACCAGCTCACTACTTTCACCAGTTGCTTATCACCCACGGTTACCACTTTGGTTTGAGTGGCATCGAACAGGGAGCCGAAATGCATTCCGATGATATCAGAGCTGACGATTTCGTCCTCGTTATAACCGAAAGATTCATTGGCTGCTGCTTTCATAGCGGCATTTACTGATTCCAAAGTCACCTTCTTGGCAACCACGGCAGTCAGCTCGGTCAAGGAACCCGTAATGACCGGAACACGTTGTGCTCCGCCGTCAAGCTTACCTTTCAATTCAGGTAATACCAAACCGATGGCCTTGGCAGCACCCGTACTGTTCGGTACGATGTTAGCGGCGGCAGCCCTGGCCCTGCGCAGATCCCCCTTGGGATGAGGAGCATCCAGTGTATTCTGGTCATTGGTGTAGGCATGAACGGTTGTCATGCTGCCCAATTCAATAGTGAAAGAATCATTCAGCGTTTTGGCCATCGGGGCCAGGCAATTGGTAGTGCAGGAAGCACAGGAGATAACGGTCTCGGTGCCGTCCAGGATATTATGGTTCACATTGAACACCACTGTCTTCATTTCCCCTGTAGCGGGCGCGGAGATCACCACACGCTTTGCGCCAGCCGTAATATGAGCAGAGGCCTTTTCCTTATCTGTAAAAAATCCGGTGCTTTCGATGACGACGTCCACATCGTGCTTGCCCCAGGGAATCTGGGCAGGATCTCGCTGGGCATAGATCTTAACATCTTTTCCGTTTATTACGATGGAATTTTCAGTATGCTTTACGTCTACATTAAAACGGCCTTGTGCAGAATCATATTTCAGCAAGTGCGCCAGGACTGCAGGGCTTGTCAAATCATTAATCGCTACAACCTCAATATTTTCCATATTGTAGATCTGACGATATACTAATCGACCAATCCTGCCGAACCCGTTGATAGCAACTTTAACTGTGCTCATAATATTGTAAAATTTAGTTGAAAAATGAGAAGAAACACTTGTCTTTTCAAATTACGCACGGCAAAGTTACATGAATACCAAAAAATGGATGTGATTTTTTTATACCTGTCAATCCGTCTCCTATATTGTATTCACTTCGATTTTAACGATTTTTGCATTTTCTCATCTTTTTTTTTGACAAAACGAAAACCAAACTTATCTTTGCACTCCCAAATCAATAACTCACAGCGGGTTAATTTTGACGGAAACGGTTCCGGAGGAAGATTTGGGACGAAAAATGCCGCGTTGGTCAATCGGTTAAGACGCCACCCTTTCACGGTAGAATGACGGGTTCGACTCCCGTACGCGGTACACAATTTAAAACCTGTAAGCCAGTAACTTACAGGTTTTATTTTTTCTTCAAAAACCAGAAGGTTTGTACAATTGAGTATAATCAATTACAGTTCTCACGATCCGATTCAAAGATCAAATATTCAGATACTTAGTCTTGCCAGCTCTTCAAGCATCGCCTTTCTGGCTTTGTATTGAAGGATGAACTGTTTTAGCAATTGCTCCACCACCTCTTTTCCGCCTTCCCATTTCTGTATTTTCTTAAGTTTTTCTCTAATCATGATATAATGATTCCGGCCGGTATTTTGTTCGGCATATTTAATAATGGCCTCTTTATATACCATCAATAGCTCAGCAGGGAATTTTGCCTTCAACAGGTCGGAGTAATGCTCAATGAAATGCAGCGCCGTGCTGCCTTGCACCAATTGGATCAGTCGGTCCCAATATTTTTCTTCTATAAAAATAGAAGCCAGTCTGGAATCATCATTGATATAAAAGCCATTAACTCTCCTATTTTGCACCTGTAGTTCTTCGATAAAAGTCTCTGCGACAAATGACCATTCTTGCTGAGAATAAGTAGTTTTTATAATCTTATAATACTCCATGTGTCGCCCATTCTCATATAACTCCTTCGCAATATTCCGAAATGCTCCCATATCATTTTGTTCTTCTGCAATACGGAGCAGATTTTTTTTATACTCATGAATTATTCCGGGGCGATCTTTTTTTCTTGCAATTCCAATGCCTTCATCGATAAGTTTCCGGGCCTTGTCATAGTTCTTTTTAGCCAGGCATTCTTCAATAATCTCGGTCCTAAACTCAGATATATGAATAAATTGCAGGCGCAGGGCATCCGCTTCTTTCGCCCAGTCTAGTCTTCTTAATAAAGCAAATTTATGTTTCAACAATCTTTTAGTATCAAATTCCTTTGACCAGTCATCGCTATTATCCCTTAATGAGACAAGCATAACATCCAGGGTTTGTAATACTTCTTCTCCTTTCTCCCGGTTATAGGCAGCATGCACCAGGACATCCAACCAATACTCATCAAATCCGACATAATTATATTTCGGGTCTTTTGCTTCCCTTGCAGCTTCCTTAAAGATGCGTTCCTTCAATCCTAATGGGATATTTGCCGTACAAAGCTGTATCAATAACTCAAATCCATTTCTGATACAGTCCCCCACTCCGCCACCGCTATCATCCATCCCCTTGAGTATTTCATGCACCGTCGCTATTACTGCAAAGGCGATATCGGTGACGACAGTAAACTTTTTATTTTTAAGCTCGGTAGTAGCCTGCTCCAACAAAACATCTATAACACGGACAAATTTTACTGCATTATAATAATCAATGAAGCCGCTGCGATCACCGGCATTTTTTGCGGCCCTTTTTATCAGCCTGGTATAAATGATTTTACCGTTTTGATTGGTTTTATGGGAGAAGTTAGCCAGGAACAGATCACGAAAATCAGGGTTATTCACCCCGTATTCACTGATAAACTGACGCAATTCCTTTTCGGATAAATTGTTTACGATGTCGGGGAAGCTTTCAGTAGGAGCCTTTTGTGGCAAAGCGCTCTTTTTACCGGGCTTTTTCCTGATTTCAAAATCGGACTCTATTATTGCATGAAAGACGGCCACTATATGTTTACAATAGTCGACCTCATGCGGACAATTACAGGAGCATTCGGAAATGATATCGTCTGAAATCTTTATTTCAACATGATAATCTTCTGATCCTGCTACTACAGCATTCCATATTCCTTTATCATGCTCGGCCAAATCGGAAACAGCACCTTTTTCAAAATAGTGCTGCCCTTTTTCCAATACCGCCGTATTCAAATAAGTCTCAAAGTTCCCCAAAGTCAAAGTGATTTCTCTTCGCTTAGGCATCCAGTAGTTTTTTTAGAGCTGTTTCCAATTAAATCTATAAGGGTCTCAAAAAACGGCTTCGGGCCAGTTTGTGAGACGGTGTCTCACTTTTTAGGGTCACTCACTTATCATCCACTTCCAGGCAGCCTTCACCACCACATGAATACCTTCCAGGTCCATTTCCTCCTCTTCATCAGCGGTTATTATCCATCCTTCTCTCACCTGGCAATAAGTACAAGCCTTTACCAGCCCCCGCAATTCCCGCTCCCGGGTAAGCGGATCTGCAAGCGACCAGCAAACCTGCACAGGCAAAGGAGTTCCGCCCTCAGCATATACTACAAAATCGCATTCAGACGAAGCATCCGCAGAATAATAAATATTCTGACTGTAGATATTTCCATACCGGCGATATAATTCCCGGAAAACCGCGTTCTCTAGCAGCAATCCTTTGTTGCCTCCATATTGAGCCGTATTCGCATTGAGTAACCCATTATCCAGCCAATAAATCTTTTTGTCTGATTTCTCCCGTTTGCTATCTGAATAATCAAATCGGCTTACCCGCTTGAACAAATAGGCATTCTCCGCCATATCCATCGCCTCATAGATCGTATTAATACCCACGCTATATTGATGTGCTTTTAAATGGTTATGCAACCGGCGGATACTGATGGTATTTCCGATGCTTGCAGCAGCTTGCCGATACAGACTGCGCAGATAAGTATAATTAGATAATTGATTGTACTCAATAATATCCCTCAGCAACATAGAATTATAATATTCCTGGAGGTATGCTGTATGGATCTCACCTGAAGGTAAATTAACCGTTTCCGGGTACCCGCCTCGAACAAGGTACTGATGGAAAGCCGCGACCGTTTTGTTCTTCCCTGTACCATACAACGCAGGTTTCAGACCTGTAAATTCACAATATTCGCCAAAGGCCAGCGGTAACAACTCCACGGCTATACTGCGTCCCCGCATCACGGACTTAATCTCCGTGTGCAACACAGAACTATTGCTTCCTGTAAAAAATACCTTTTTAGACAGCGTCTCATTGATCCGGTTTAGAAAACGTTCCCATCCCGGAGCCGCCTGCACCTCGTCAAAGAAAAACCACGCCTGTTCCAGGCTGCCATCCGGATAAAGCTCCCGCCATGCCTGAAGCAACAGGTCTAGCTGTTGCGGTTCAAATTGTACCCGTTCGTCTTCGAAATTGAAATAAAGGATCTCCGATGCGGCGTTCCTTCTCTTCAGTTCTTCTATTGCTAGTAACATGGCAGACGTCTTTCCGACCCGCCTGGGACCGATAATAGCCTGTATCTTGTCTAGTTCCAAGGATATTCCAGTGTTTCTGGGTCTTAACCCTTCCGCCGGTCTTCTTTCCTTGTTACTTACAAGAATATCTTTAATTACTTCTTTCATAGAATGACAAATATATAAAATATATCACTCTAAAAACGACAATTATTAAATAAATGTCGCTCCAAAAACGACGTCTTTACTAAAAACAAAACCCATTTACCCTTTATGCCTAATGCCTGACAACTCGATTTACCAGAAATTCCCGTGGCACAAAAAAATAGTTTAACGCAATGTGCCACACACTTTTGCCACACACCTCATATAAGCTAAATAACCTACTGTAACCCCGACAATTTGTACCTATTTACATATAGTAAAATTTCAACAAGTTTTGCCAGGTGTTCGAACCAGTTCCCGTACGCGGTACAACTCCAGCTTTTGCCTCGACTTCTTAGTCGGGGCTTTTTTTTCCATAAATCCCAGAATTCTGAGGGATTGCTGTACGACAACCTAAAACTAAATTTGGCGATCTTTTAAACTTCTTTCATTGGTCGATTTATAACGTTATTCGTCTAAAAAAAATAGTGTTTGAGTCTGAGTGAAGTACTATTACATCCATAATAGTTCAACATGAAAAATAAATTCATCTTTACCGGCATACTGGCTTTTTGTTTCACTGTGTGTTTCGCCATGACCGCAGATCCCACCGGGAAATGGACAGGGGTTGCCGACTCTCAAAACGGACCGATGCAAGTAACGTATACCTTTAAGATAGACGGTCAAAAGCTGACTGGGTCCGTCGAAGGGCCGGAGGGCGCGCTTGATCTGGAAAATGGAACTTACAAGGATTCGGTACTGTCCTTCGATATCATGATAATGGGAAAAGCGCTCCACCAGGCCGGGAAGTACTATGGCGACAGCGTAGCCCTCGACTTCACTGTAAGAAGCGGCCCCATACATCTAAAACTGTTGAAAAACAAGTAAGCGTCATCAATTTTGATAGGGTTTCATTTGGAATGCTAGGGCATCCAAGCCACTAAGCAATTTATCGTTTACCCCGGTAAAAAGCGCTTTCCCGTGACGAACGAAATCATCGCTATGTCTATATCTGATATGATGAACGAGCTACAGGATATGTAATAGCGTCGTTTTTATAAGGGTTCCAGCCTACCCGTCGAGGAGGTTCGAACACCCATAAAAAACGAGTGTGGCACACGGTTTTTCCGGCAGTGCAATATTTGAAATTTCACCTATTGTAAACCCGGTAATCTGTATTGATCTATATATAATAAAATCTCGACAAGTTTCGCCAGGTGTTCGAACCACTTCCCTAGGCCTTTTTCTTTTTCATTTCTGCCAATTGTTCAATAATACCCATGGTATTTTGTTTCAGTATTTTTCGCCCGGATAATTTATTTTTACTAATACGGATAATCCTTCAGCCATTGCCAAAAATTATCTCGATGAATGATATCGCTTTTAACAGGCTTGTATGCTTCTATAAAGCTACGAGCGAATTTTGATTTAGAACCGGGATTCCATTTAAATTCATACGCATACAACTTACCATCTATTTCCTCTATATAGTCTACCTCTGCTTGAGCTTTGCTCCGCCAAAAGTAAGTATGGCCATAAAAGTCGTTGTACGCCAGCAACTTTTTTCTTTCTGTAATGAGATAATTTTCCCACAGCGCGCCGATATCATTCCTATTATCCGGCAAACTGTAATTGCCTATCAAGGCATTCCTGATACCGTTGTCAAAAAAATAGATCTTTTTCTTGCGGCTGATTTCATTTCGGAGATTACCTCCATACGCCCCCAACCTATATACCACATATACTTGTTCCAAAAGGTGAATATAGCTATCCACTGTTTTTATATCCGCACCGACTATTTGGGATAATTCATTGAGCGAAACTTCGCTCCCAACTTGCCATGCCAGGGCTTTTAAAATTTTCTCCAACAATAAGGGCTTTTTTACACCGGTAAGCGCCAAAACATCCTTATACAAATAGCTGCTGGCAAGATTATTCAATATTTGTTGTGCATTATTCAAATTTGTTACGACTTCCGGATAGCAGCCATAAATAAGATATTGTGACAGCCCACGCAATAATTCCGGAGCTCCGGAATATTCGATCATTTCAGCACAACTTATAGGATAAAGAAAATACTCCCACTTCCGGCCTGTCAAAGGCTCCTGGGTCAGGTTGGCCATATTAAGTGCAGATGATCCGGTTAAGATAAGTTGTATGCCTAGCTCGGCATCTATAATTTGCTTACATATACTGCCAACCTCCTCAATCATTTGTGCTTCATCTAGAATAATCAATTTTTTATCCCCGAAGCTTTGTATAAGGGCAGGAACCTGGTCCGTTGTCCAGAGGCTCCTGGTAGTTATCTCATCACCGTTAAAATAGGAAAAAGACTGGCCCACTTTCTTCATCAGGTCCTTTACGAGCGTGGTTTTCCCAACCTGCCTGGGCCCAAAAATCAGGATGGCCTTTTTATGATCGATTTGATCAATTAGCTTATTTTCAATTGTTCTGGGGATCATGAACGCTGTTTAATAGCAAATATAGCTCATTTAGGATTGCATTCCACAAAATGCCGTCCTTTTATGGAATATAATACTTAAAAGGTTTGATATTTCCTAAATTATTCACTATCATCATTCTACAAAAGATAAATAGGTGGATGCCCTACTTCGAACACCCTTGACCTGGTAGTCCACCTCGTCAACATTGGTAAACCAAGTCGGCCGAATAGACCTTGGGGAGGGTGGATTACAAATCTATTGGTGCGGTGTCTGTGAATTTAATTTGCCTCAAGGATTGAAGGCCGATCTTCAGCTCCGCGATATTCGAGATGACGTCAGAGGCTATCTTCTCAACCCTTACGCCATGGTAAATCAGGTTGATGACATATTTTTTTCTATAGCCGCTTCTGGTGCTTACCAAAGAATAGGTATTCACAAATCCTTCAAGCTCCGCAAAAGGGTAGACCCTTACCTTTTTGGTAAAAACGTCGGTAAAAGAAATGGCTTTCCCTACACGATCTATCGTAACTTGCGTGTGATGCCGGGGGCTGACAATGATTACGATCAGGGTTATGCTTGAAATGGTCAGAGTAACCAATAGGAGAAAAAACAGGATTAGAATAAAAAGCTGTTCCGGAAACCCCCGGTAGATCACCCAGAAAATGCTTAGGACAACGCAAGTCGCTAAAGCCAGCACCGTCCAAAGCATTGGCCAAAAAGAGTACATAGATTTCGAACGGATCGGCGCTTGTTGCGACATGACCGCAAGCCTCCTCAGCTGGGGAGGTATCTCGAAAATATCAGTGGGAATCTCTGCTTTCGCACTCATAGAAACGCCCACGATCATCACGGCCATTCCCGACAAAAAAAACAACATCGACGAAGCGAATAGTAAGGATATATTATGATACAGAAAAGGCTGCGTCTCGACGTGGCTGGCTACATATGTTGCCAGGCAAAAAACGGCTGCACCTACGAGCGCGATTAAACCAGAGCCAATCAGCACTTGCTTCGCACGCTTTTTTTTATGGGTTTTTAGGTCGAGCCACTGATCGGTGGTCGTGGTCATAAGTTATTGTTTGGACGGTATAAACTTAGAATATTCGACCGGCAATGGTGACAGCGGGCAGACGAATGACCGGTTAAATAGACAAATGGATGATTATCGAGCTGTTAATCAGTCCAAAAAAATTATTCGCAGCACAACTCCGTGACCCATCCAGAAGCCCTACCCCTTCCAGGAACCCCATTGTCGGAAAAGCGCCGGATAAATGTCGGATAAATCGACACTCCGCAACCCGCCTCCCTTTCGCCGAGCCATCAGGACGCGCACCATCGTGGCCCGAAAAGCCCGGACTGCCACGTCCATTGCACCAACTCCACCACCAACTGCACCCACAATTTTCCAATAAACTTTTGTCGGCGCTACTCCCCAACACTGTCCCATACCCTCTCCCCGCTCTCACCCTCCTCTCTTTTCCTCTTTGCAACACTACAGCCCAATCACCCGCGATGTCCCCCATAACAAATTGGCTTAAACCGACTTACAAAGAGTATTTTTTCAACAAATCGCCCCAGCGGTTCGAACTGGCTCCCCCAAGCGGTACCTAATTTTGTTAGTAAGCCCCAATTCTCAACGTTGGGGCTTTTTCTTTCTGTCTATCAATCGCTTCTGAGTTCAGTTCAAGAGTTGCTATGAATGACTTAGGAAATCATCTAGCTTCTGCTATAATTAAAATTGAAATACAATTCATTGCCAATTAAGTATTTGTTTACCGCACCCTAACGGTCTGGCATATCTTTTTCCAGCAAACATTGAACAATTAGCGACGCCACAAACCTCAGAAGTGCATCTTCCTTTTCACTTACCGCTTGCTTCTGAGCTTTCGTTTTGGAGGCCTTTTTTCTTTCGTGGATGTCCTCGCTCAAATGAATGGCACTCCCAACTGTGCTCCTTTTGAATTTCTTCTGCCACCGGATAAGCACCTCAACGGTCAAATGATATTTCCGAAATGTAGGTTCCAAACCAACGAGATGAACCTCTCCCAAAATAACCAGTTTCTCTTGAGTGGTAAGGTGCTAAATATTAATAGACTTTTTTTTCCATTCCACGTCTTTAGCGCTGCTTGCATATGTGACGAGCATCCCTCCCACAAACCGGAACTTCAGCGCCGCTCCTTCCATAAAGAATTCATTCTCACTGGTAGCATGCAGGACCACCTTGGGCAGCCGGTCTGTCGGGTTCATGCCCTGTGCGTACAAGCGCCCCCGTTCCAGAGTTATGATAATTTCGTGATCGCTCCCCGCCCGGTAAGTCCCCGCAAACGCCCTTAACGAATCCTCATTCAACTTCCGGAGCTCATAATGTTCCCCCTCGTCATCCAAAACCGCCTTCCCATCGACGAAGTCCACGTCAGTCGCCGTTCCCTTCAAAAAGAAGTGATGCGCTCCGGCGGCGTACAGCCGCGTGGGCGACAACCCTGCCGTCACGGACTCGACCCAGAGGAGCCCGCCGCTGTCAAGCTTCACGACGACATTCTGTTTCCCATAATATTCCCCTGCAAACGGACGCAGCTCGGAGGGCGACAGCCGCACCGTCGCGCGGTAAGGGGTATATCCCTCCCACACCCAGGGAAGGGTCACGCCCGTGAGCCTCCCGACCAGCTCTTTAAAAATGTTTTCCCCGTTGTCGCTATTGGTCATGATAACGAAGGCGGACCCACTGCCGGGAAAGGCGATCCAATAATGTTGCCACCCCACTCCATGCCTTTCCTTAAAAAAGGCCGGCCCATTAGGCGTGGTAAAAAGGCCCCAGCCCAGACCGTAGGAGAGGTGTATCGCGTCGTTCTCCTTGGTGGTACTCGTGTCCAGGGAAGGGAATTCGTGCAGGGAGCAGATGGCAATCTGTGGGGATAGCATCGCCTGCCGGGAGGTGGCCGATAGGCCGCGGCCCCGGAGCACGGCCGCCATGAACCGGGTATAGTCCGCGATGGTGTTTCCATGGAACCGGCGGCGTTGGTCTTCGTCCTTTTATCTACAGGAAACGGGACCTCGTCCACGTTATGACCTACGGCGTAGTCGGTTTCGAAAGCAGGCTGCCAGAGGTAGCTCGTCCGGGTCATGCCGAAGGGGATGAAGATCTTTTCCTGGGTCACGTCTTCCAGGGACCGGTGGGTGATGGTTTTGAGAACGAGCTGGAGGAGGTAGAGGCCTTCTCCGGAGTAGGCAAATCGCTCTCCGGGGTGAAGAAGATCTCCAGCTTTTTGTTGCCCCGGGGATTGTATTGTCTCCAGTTGGGGAAGCCGGTGCTGTGGTCGAGGCAATTCCTGGCGGTGATGAGCTGCCAGCGGTTGTCGCCCTCCAGATCCTTATAGTTTGTGTATTCGGGGATGGGTTTGGGGAGATAGGTGAAGAGGGGTTTGTCCAGGTCGAGCTTCCCTTCATCGACGAGCTGCATGACCAGGTAGGCGAAGACGGCTTTGGAAAAAGAAGTGGCGTAGAAACTGGTAGCGGTGTCGTTCTTTTGCCTGGTGGCGGTGCTCTTGTATCCGTAAGCCTGCACGTAGGCGACGGTGTCTGCCCGGACCACACCCAGGCAGAGGCCGGTGACGCCGGCGCTATCCATCAGCTTTTCGACGGTACTGTCGATGGAGAGGGTCTGCCCGGAAGCGGAGCAGGCCAGGATCAGCGGCAGGTACAGAAGTAGCTTCATACGTTAAATATACTTCATCTCCGCAATTATATGCCCTCTAAAACGTACAGGCACTGTATCAAAATCGTGCGCCACTCAAAATAGAGGATAATTTAAAACGTTGGATTACATCCATTTATAGAATGGTATTCTTTTGGGGGGTTGAACGTCAAACCTTATATACAGATGAAGAGAATTGTTCCCCTTCTTACGCTATTACTAAGCATTCATTTCTCACAGGCGCAGGATTTCAGCGCATATAAGAAAGAATTATTTATTCGGGGGGCAGATACATTGCGCTACCGGATTTTATATCCTGAAAACTATAAAAGAGAAAAATCCTATCCTTTAATTGTTTACCTGCATGGCGGCGGTGATAGGGGAAACGATAATGAACACCAGCTTGAGTTTGGCGGCACGCTGTTCTTAAGAGACACCTTGCGAAAACGATTCCCGGCCATTGTTGTTTTCCCACAATGCCCTCGGGATAGTACTTGGAACAGGTTTACGAAAATGACGGATACGACGACCCCGGACGTGCGGAACCGCTCATTAAACACTTATGATCTTACAACTCCCGAACGCTTGGTAAAGTTATTAATGGATAGCCTGGTTCGAAATAGGATCGCTGATAAAAAGAGAATTTATCTCGGCGGTAATTCGATGGGCGGCTTTGGAACCTATGATTTGGTGATTCATTATCCGAATTATTTTGCAGCGACATTTCCGATTTGCGGGCAGTCCAATTTAAAAGTGTATACAGAAAAGGCGGCCAGGGTTCCCGTGTGGATCTTTCACGGGGCGCTTGATAAGGATATCAATCCGCAGCCCGACCGGAATTTAATCAAGGCTTTGCAAGCCGTTGGCTCGAAAAATGCGAAGTATACAGAATATCCAAATGCAAAGCACAATAGTTGGGATAGCGCTTTTGCAGAACCAGGGCTGCTTCCATGGATATTTTCGTTTACAAAATAGTATATGCACACATTCCGCTTTCACATTCTGGAATCTCACGACACACCGAACTTCACGGCTGTCGGGGAGTACTTCGAACACCCTAAGAAACTAAAATGTGGCACACGGATTTATCGACAAGATCATATATTAAATTTTCACTGCTCCAAACCCGGCAGTTTATAGCGATTTACCTATTGCAAACTTTCGATAAACCTGGAAGGGTGTTCGAACCAGTTCCCCGACACTGTACACTTCACGTTTTGTGGCACAAAAAACCAAAGAGGCTGTCTCAAAAGTGAGGCAGCCTCTTTTGCATTTGGAAGCTGGACAAACTTATTCGCTAAAGCGGACAAGTAGAGCAAAAAGAACAACGCCGGAAGCGTTGTGGCCCCTTGGGTTAAACACTCGCAGTAATATGGGGAGCAGGTTTACGTTATCGGTTGCTTTTGGTCTTTTCAATTTCTTGTTTTATCCTGTTTCTAATATCAATCCTGGCTTTCTCAAAAACAAAAACAGTTGTCCCGTATTCTCTGGCTAAAGGATTTGTAACCGATCCGCCAATAAAGGCACTACTGAAAAAAGGGCTCGAGGTTGTTAATTCATTCTCGTTCTGATCATTCTCTTTTATCCGAATCAGATTATCAAATCGCATATTCAAATTAAACCAGTTGATATAATCTGCATTAAACGAAACGGCAGTATGGTTAATATTTTTTGCATAGTAATTAATTGCACCTGCCTGCCCATAATTATCGCAAAGAATAAGCGTTTGTTCGTTCTTCGGAAACGTTGAATAGATTGAATCAACTATGTAAGCCAATTCTTTCCAGCCCAGCATATCTGCGTTATCCTGAGGTAATAAATGATCTTTTCCATCTTCCCATCGAAGCAACCCGAGTTCTTTAAACTCCCTGTTATTTTTTATAATATACGCAGGAGATTGATCTGAAAAGAAAACATTGAAGAAAAGAACAAAAAGTATGACGGGGATGGCAACAAAAATGAACTGCAAATACCTTTTCCGACCCTCTTTTAAAATACCAGCGGTAAAAACTGAACCAAATGAAATATAAATTGGGTAAAGCCCGATAGCGTAATAACTTTTCGCTCTTAAATAAACAAAAATGGAAAGTGTAAAAATCATTGCCAAAACAAAAAATGAATATTTTTTAAATGGCGCGTAAAAAAGGAGTGAATAGACACCCAGAAGAATGACCAAAAATGAGCCGATAAAATTAAACAGTTGCTCCTTTAAGAAATCAAATCTGTTTATATTTACAAGTTGCCTTTCTGTCAACTCTTTCATATGATAATAAACAGGAAAATGATTTTCAACCTGCCATATCAGATTCGGCAGAATAAGCAACAGCGCCAATAGTACGGACAGAATAAATTCCTTTTTCGCAAAAACTTTACGTTGTTGAGATAGTAAGACAGCGGGTACAAGCCCGCTTAGCAAAAACAGAAAATTATACTTATTTAAAAAACCGATAGCAAAAACAATAGCTCCAATGATAAGCCACTTTGCTTTTTGTGTGTTGAAATATTTGATGAGTACAAAATAAAATGTTGTCCACGCTAAAACATCCAATGAATTTTGTTGATAGAGCGCGTTTACTCGCAAAAGACAGGAAAATAAAATGCAACTGGCGCCGAGTATTAATGAGAAAAGCCTTCCTTGCAGTTCTTCAATGGCTTTCCACACGATTATCAGAGTAAGTGCCCCGAACAGGGCAGGAAAAAACCTAATCCAAAAAATAGTATTCCCAAAATAGGCGATGACCCGGGAGATCCAAGAAGTAACCGGAGGAACAGATAAATAACCCCACGCCAAATGATTTGCCTGGTCAAGATAAAGATATTCATCCCGTTGTAAATCATACGCAGGATTATAAAAAAGATACTGCAATAGAAACTTTGCAACAATAAAGCAGGTTAATATTATTCCTTTTTTTGTCATTTTAGATCCTAGCAGCGAGAAAATCACTCCCTATTCGTAAATATATAAAATAAATTGGAGCCGAATATTTGAGGATTTCCGTAAACCTAAAGTCGACGACACTGGTGTTTTCACGGGTGTTCAGATTGGACCAATTGCCAGCTAGTTGCAAATCATTCCCGTGGCACATTGTGGCACGTTTTGCTGTACGACAACCTAAAACTGAATTTGGTGATCTTTTAAACTTCTTTCATTGGTCGATTTAAAACGTTATTCGTCTAAAAAAAATAGTGTTTGAGTCTGAGTGAAGTACTATTACATCCATAATAGTTCAACATGAAAAATAAATTCATCTTTACCGGCATACTGGCTTTTTGTTTCACTGTGTGTTTCGCCATGACCGCAGATCCCACCGGGAAATGGACAGGGGTTGCCGACTCTCAAAACGGACCGATGCAAGTAACGTATACCTTTAAGATAGACGGTCAAAAGCTGACTGGGTCCGTCGAAGGGCCGGAGGGCGCGCTTGATCTGGAAAATGGAACTTACAAGGATTCGGTACTGTCCTTCGATATCATGATAATGGGAAAAGCGCTCCACCAGGCCGGGAAGTACTATGGCGACAGCGTAGCCCTCGACTTCACTGTAAGAAGCGGCCCCATACATCTAAAACTGTTGAAAAACAAGTAAGCGTCATCAATTTCGATAAGGTTTCATTTGGGATGCGAGGACATCCAAGCCACTAAGCAATTTATCGTTTACCCCGGTAAAGAGCGTTTTCCCGTGACGAACGAGATCATAGCTATAGCCTATATCTGATATGATGAACGAGCTACAGGATATGCAATAGCGTCGTTTTTATAATGGTTCCAGCCTACCCGTCGAGGAGGTTCGAACACCCCTAAAAAATGAGTGTGGCACACGGTTTTTCCGGCAGCGCAATATTTGAAATTTCACCTATTGTAAACCTGGTAATCTGTATTGATTTATATATAATAAAATCTCGACAAGTTTAGCCAGGTGTTCGAACCAGTTCCCCGACGCGGTACGAATCGTGGCACATGTGGCACGAAAAAAGCAAGGCCTTCTTCAAACGAGAAGGCCTTGCTTTTTAGTTTTGAGGGAAGTATAGATAGTATTTCTAAACACAAGAAGAATTTGTGTGCCACAAAACGCATATCAAAGTGGGAGAAGTTGGTACGGAAGCAACGGCGGCTACCGTGATCGGTATAGTTGCAACTGGGGCTCCAATGGCTGAGCCCCCGGTTATCCAATTCAATCGCCCCTTTCTCTATTTTATCATGGAAAAGCAGTCGGAGGTGATCCTTTTTTTGGGTATCCTCAGCGATCCATCGCAGAAAGCCTGAACTGGGCTAGATACTTGTCTCTAAACTCCTGTTCCTTCGATTTCAATGCCGGAGGGTAGCACTGTCGCCAAAACGTAAACTTTCGACATTGTTAAAAGACCCTGACTATCATCGCGCTAAGCCTGCTAGCCTTTTTCATCCTTTTTCGCGCGTTCAATATTTACGGCGACCCTGCGCCCTGGTCAATGCAAAAAAATCTCCTGTTGAGCATTCTATCTTTCCTGAATGTAACCAAATATCCCTGTTCGCTATTATACTTATGCGTGACGCTCGGTATTTCGCTACTGATCCTCGCCCACACGGAAAGCGCCGGGAATCGATTCGCCCGTATTTTAATTGTATGTGGTAACGTCCCATTTTTCTACTATGTCTGTCATTGGTTCCTTGCCCAGGGCATTACCATCATTCTTTTCTTTTCGACAGGCCACCACATGAGCGATCTTAATACAGATATAGGCGGCTTCCCGTTCAGTCCTGACAGTTTTGGTCTGTCCCTGGCGGGTGTATACGCCGTATGGTTACTGTTAATTACATTGCTTTATTTCCCGTGCCGATGGTTTGGACAATATAAGAAAACACATAAGCAGTGGTGGCTTAGCTATCTTTAGGCTCCCACAATTGAATCTTATTCCCTTCAACGTCTAAAATATGAACAAACTTGCCAAACTCAGAATCCTCTATTTGGTCCACTACGGTTACTCCCCCATTTTTAAGCTGCTCTACAAAAGCTTCTAAATTCGCAACTCTGTAGTTTATCATAAAGTCCCTTGTGGAAGGCTCAAAATATTTTGTATTCTCTGCGAACGGTGTCCACTGCGTTAGTCCCTTTTTTGTACTGTCGTCAACCTCTCGCCATTCAAAGCTTGTTCCATAGGGAGTGGTGTCAAACCCCAGGTGTGTTTTATACCATTCGTTAACAGTTTTGGCATCTTTACATTTGAAGAAAATTCCTCCTATTCCAGTTACTTTTTCCATTGTATTAATTTTTGTTAGATATTATGATGTTAGCGCTTTAACCGGAATAAATAATTCCAGATCAAAGTGATCCCAATTGCAAATATTTTTTTTATCTAAAAAGACCTCCAAACCATGCTGCGGCTCGGCTTCATACGAACTGTTGATAAGCCAGTTATCAAAAAGATAATTTGTAGCCGCCACAACTAAGTTTAAATCACCGGATACAGAGGTAACGGCGTATTTGCATTTTGGCAAAGTCGTTGTTTCCAAAGCACTACTCGGATCAATTTCAAAATTCTTCGGAATGGTGATACACACCTCGTATCGGTACTTTTCTTTTGGGGTTACGTCAGGGTCATCTAGTGACATGCCAAAAATTGTTTCCGAATGGAACAAATCCATTTTTTCCGCCCATTTAACCATATCTGCAAATACACTCAATACAACCCCTTCCCTAAAGGCATCCGTCACTCTCATATAGGCAATTCTTCTTTCCGGAAGCTGTCTAATCTCTACAGGAAATTTACTTTTTATTTCTTCCTCACTCAGGTTGCAATGATATTTATTAACCGGGAACAACTCTTTGCGAATCTTGCTATTTTTAATTTTACCATCTCTTCTGTATTCACTGGGAGAAACCTCAAAGTATTGTTTGAACAACCGGGAAAGAGTTGAAGTTGACGAAAACCCACACTCTATTGAGATTTCTGAAATTGGTTTTTTTGAAAACTTCAAGAGGCGTGCGGCTTTTTCATTTCGCATGCGATTAGTAAAATTATTGACAGTTTCCCCGGTAATAGCAACAAAAATTCGGTGAAAGTGAAAAGGAGAGAAAAAAGCTACAGAGGCCAGTTCTTCCAGCGAAATGGATTTATGTAAGTTGTTATTGACATAATCAATCACCTTGTTAATACGGCTTCTGTATACTTCGTTCGATTTTTTCATGCATTTGCAAAGAGAAATGAAATCAATTAATAGAATATCGTTAAGTCATCACAAACAATCTTTACTAAATATAACGCGTTGTGCGGCTAAAAGCTAAAGGCACGTTTAATTTTTGATACGGAGAATCTTTGTTCGATCCAAAATGTGGCACGTCTTATAACCTCCATCAATAGATATAACTTTGATTATCAATTATTTATGGCATTCCAACCTCGATCTATGGTCGGGGTTTTTATTTAATGCATATCTTTATTCTTACCAACGCAGTCCTTGTGTTATTTACGTTTAAAAATCGGTTTCCAAATCTGAACACCTATTGGGATAAATACACCGCGCTGCAACAGCGTGTAACGTATCCTGCCAAAACTATCCTGCTGCACGAAGGTAAAACCGCCCAAAACTACTATTTCATTGAACAGGGTTGTCTTCGGCTCTGCTTTGACAATAACGGAAAAGATACGACAGTGCAATTTTTCTTTGAGAACGATGGTGTCGCATCCCTGGAAAGTTTTCAAAAGAACACGCCTAGTGCGTTTACCATAGAAACCATTGAGCCCAGCGTTATCCAGATCCTCCCTAAAACCGTGTTCAACGATATGCTAAAGGAACTGGATCAAAACCCCGACTTTCTAAAGGCCTTAATAGATATTTCTTCCGAGCGGCAGCGCCATTATATGAACGAATTTCTGTCCCGCATAAGGGATACTCCTTTACAACGCTACACAAATCTTATAAACGAAAAACCCCATATCGTCCAGCGGGTACCTCAACACTATATCGCCTCCTACCTGGGCATTACATCCGTACACCTCAGCCGGATCAAAAATAAGCTGGCAGGAAAAAAATAAGACCGTCCGGTATTTGATAACAAATGTTATCGTCCTGCTTCAACAGCGGTTCTACCTTTGAGGGAAAGTAAGCAATATGAAAGCAGCAGTGATGTATAGCAGGGGGGAAATGCCCCGGTACGTTGATTTTCCAGACCCCATTGTGCAAAACGATGATGAAGTTTTGGTATCCGTGAAGGCCGTCGCATTAAAACACCTTGACAAGGGCCAGGCCAAAGGGACGCACTACTCTACGAGTGGCAATAAGCAGGAAGCGAAGATCGTCGGGGGCGACGGGATTTGTCTGCTTCCTGATGGGACCAGGGTTTATGCATTGGGCGCCAATGGCATGATGGCAGAAAAGGCAACCGTCGGGAAAGACAGAATTGTACCCGTACCACCAGGACTGGATGATGCCATCGCCGCATCCCTACCGAACGCCGTATTTGGCGCCGCGATGGCGCTGAGATTTCGGGCAGGCATAGAGCCAGGCGATACCGTGCTTGTCAATGGTGCGACCGGCTTCACCGGTAGGGTTGCCGTCCAGATCGCCAGGCATTACGGCGCCAAGAGGGTTATTGCCACCGGCAGAAACCCCAAATCTTTACAGGAGTTACTCGACCTGGGAGCAGATGAAATCATTTCCGTCCGGCAGACCGACGAAGAATTTACGGCCCAGTTGCAACAGATCCACCAAAATACCCCCATAAACGTCGTCATTGACTACCTATGGGGCCACACAGCGCAAATGATCCTGGCTTCCCTCAAAGGCACCGGGTCATTCACACCGAGAACGCGGTTTGTATCCGTAGGCAGTATAACGGGAGACCTGATCCAGCTATCCGCCGCCAACCTTCGCAGCGTTGACATTCAACTTTCAGGTTCCGGCCTTGGCAGTTGGACAAAGAGCCAGGTGAGGACCCTCTTCACAGAGATGCTGCCCGAAATGTTTCACCTCGCCGAGGACGGAAAACTGAAGATCGAGACCGTCAATGTCCCTCTCCGGGATATTGAAAAATTGTGGGATGCGGATGTTCCGGATGGCAAACGCCTGGTCGTTCAGATATAGTGTCGTAGACGTTCATTATCATTTTTTCAAGGTATGATCAAGGGCACGCCCCAACCTACCCCATTATCATCTCTAACATACACACATGGGTACCCACTGTTTAAAGGGGTGACAGCCCAAACTTTTATCAGGGTACCCCAGGGAATAGTATTTCCTGGAGCGTAAACAGCATCGACATATCCCATCGTCGCAACCATGCATGAGCCGGTATAGCTATTCGGAGAAGGAACAAACGGCTTGGAAATCGGTGAGTAAGTGACCGATTCCGAAACGTGTTTTAGGAAAGAGCTTCGCAAGTATGCTAAGGTTTGATGGCCTGTTGTATCGTTTGTAAGCGGAGTCCCTGTATATAAATAGGCCGTATCGAAAACGCCCCCGTTAAAAACAAAGACTTCGTTATAATTAAATACAGGAAGACCATTCAAAAATAAATTGGCTGTTACCTGTGCCTGGGGAGTCATCCCCGTGTCTGTGTATATATCCGGAATATACTCGATGAACTGCAACTGATTAGTAGACATATTATTTTTGCCGAACAGGGTCTTGATGGAATCAATCTGGCCGCTTGTGAGAGCGGTTTGGGTGTACTGAGGTATCACACGTTCAATACAGGCGTTGTCCGAAGTCCCACTGCCCGACTTTGAACAGGAGGTGGTTTGAATGATCAGCGCCACAAAAAAGAGGGCCGCGGTAGAAAATACATATCCCCTTTTCATCTTATATATTTTAAGAGATGACCGCCGGGACGCAGGAAACGTTGCATCTCTATAAATAGATCCGCCGGCAAAACAGGGGGTATCGATTGCCCAAACCAGCTTACCTGGGGTGATCGGCAGCTTTCGGCATTTACCGGCACATGATAATCCGAAATATTGCCGTTAACGTATCGGCCATACGGGTTGCCGAACACGACTTCTTCTGTTAAGACCATGACAATACCTCCGACAGCACCACCAATCATTTGGCTGTTTGCTGCATTGCGATTGACAATTTTCCAGGCATCCACTACTGCCGTTTAGTTTCATAATAGTTAATTAAACCCATAAATCAAAAGAAATGCTTACTAATTTATAGGCATGCCTATTTGATGATATCTAAAATCCTCGGCTATTTACGGTGTCTTGTAGTTTGCATTACTTATTAAGATATCTTACGTTGACCTAAATATTTCAAATGAAAAAAAATCTACTCATTTCGCTTACCTCTCTGTTCTTTTACGCTCAAATCTGTGCACAAACTATCACTCCTGCATTACATTCGGAACAATGTCCCTTCCAAGGTTTGACTTTCACCGTCACTGTCCCTGGGGTTGCCAACAACTCCTGTAGTGTCATCGGGCAGGCTATTTCGCTGCCCACAGGCTCAAGTGGCCTAAATTACACTACAATCGCAGGAGTATTCTTTAATCAATCTCTTCCGAATTTTGACCCGAGCACGGGCTTAACAACACTTACTTTCACCGGAAGGTTTGCCGACAACAATACCCCACAAAACTTTCAAGTTATAGTGAAAGACAATACGCAAACTGTCATTGGGACTTATAATTTTACCTACACCGAAATAGCATCGTTTTATCCGACAATAAGCGGTTTGGCGATCACGCCTAACCTTTCGTCCATTACTGCCACGAGATGCCAGGTTGGTTCTTTCAATATCACTTTCCCTAATCTAAAATATTCCAATACCGGTCCGCTTCCTGCCGTTAGCTACGGTACGGTCACAGAATACCAATATGTTATTCCCACGGGATGGAGTATGGTAAATAATGCAGGGGCTACAGTTGTTTCTACAGGTGCTCCTATCCTAGGAACGAATAGTACGACTATCACTTCCGATTTGACGCATGGGGATGCTAGTTCCATTCAGATTACCCCAATCAATACTTGTGCAGGTGGCTTGGTAAATGGCCCCACTGCGTCAATACCAATTTCCCGCCCAGAACCCCCTCTCACTATCACAGCAAGCACAAGCCCCAATAGCCTTTGCTCAGGGTCAAAGACTTTCACCTTAACCGGAGCTCCGGCTGGGTCAACCATAGCGTGGTCGGTTGATAATACGGCTGTTGCCACCATACCGACTAATAGCACCGGATCTTCCGTTACTGCGACTTATGTCTCAGGAGGTACCTTTAATCTTAAGGCGACTGTAACAGATTGCATATCTTCTTATTCAACTACTTCGTTGATCAGTGCTGGCGCCCCCCTTCCGTCCGCGGTGATCGCCAGCCTAACCAATATGACTTATTGCCCGATTTCTGGCGTTTATATAGCTGAGGCTGCTTCAGGCGTTTACCCCTACAGCGGAACATTAGTGGTAGTGAATAACCTAGAGCTGCCTAATATAACGTATGCATGGTCTGTTATTCCTACTCCGTCCTATGATCTCCCGATTGAGCTAATGTATCTAACTGATAATGGGAACGGAAGCGTAACTGTCAGCTCAAAAACAAACCAGGGGAATTTGACAGCCAACCTTCAGATGACCAACGCGTGTGGATCAGAAACGATTATATACAGCTTTTTGTCCTCCAGTTGCAGCGCCGTACAATCGATAGGCGCGCTTAGCGATACCATTAAATCCACTTCGGATGGTCCCGATGATCAGACAAAGGCGGTAGCGATATTCCCCAATCCCGTACAGAGCACCCTGAATATCAATTTGCCGGACACTTTTGATATAAGAAATTCGCTCATCAAGGTTATTGACCTTAATGGCAAGGAAGTAAAGCGTTTGGAGACCGTTTCTTATTCGAATAGCATTTCCTTAAAGGGATTGCCCAGCGGGCTTTATATTATAGATATCTATTCAAATAAAAAGTTGGTCGTTACCAGGAAGGTTGTAAAGAATTAAGATAATAGACAAGGCCATCTCCTATGTTTGCAAAAACAGGAGATGGCCTTCTTTATTATCCGTTCGTATAAGATTCTATTAATTATTCCCGTGCTGTGTAACAATATTATTTGTGCTCCCCGTTTCCACATGATTCACGTCTAATGAAACCGAAAAGATAAGCCGGCTGTTCACCGCATGCCCGTTTACCGTGGCAGGAGTGAATTCGTATGCATCGGCCGGGAGTCCTTTAATAGATTTCTCCTGGATAATATCGTTGAACATCTTTCCCTTGTAAATAACCTTCCATCCCGTTAACTCTCCCTTCTCCGATATATTAAATACATAATTCAGCGATGCCCCGTCGCTCCCGCTTTTAACATCCTGCGGAATTTCCCTGGCATCATACAACAGGTAAAATCCGTAGTTCACACCTCCTATCTTATACGGAGGTTGCACTTCATCGGAATCACCCAGTTTCCCATCGAGTTGGTAGTGTGAATGCACAATCGTGGCGGAATCATACCCATCGTATATTAACCGGTCATTGGTAAAATCAAACTGCTGTACGGGTTCGGCCCATATATTATAGTAGGTCCATAGGCTATCTTTACGTCCATCCTTATAGATGCCAACTGCCAATATATGCTTGTCTTCATCGACTACTTTGTATGGGCCCACCTTTACCTTTTTGTCTGTTGTATAAACCTGGTACACTTCATCCAGGTTGCGGGAGAGTGTTTTCTTTTCCGTTCTTACATCCTGAGCAAACGTTGCTATGGTTAGGACCTGAAAGAACAGGCCGAGACTGATGGATTTCATGAGTGTTATGATTGAGATACGCTATAATACAAAAAAAAAGGCTACCGGAATACACCGGCAGCCTTTTTCTTATAAGTATTCTATAGACCTTGTAACTAGGGCCTTGGTCCCTGATACGTCAATGTATCATAAAAATATTGACTTGGTCTGCCATTCTGGACCATGATGTATGCAGCATAAATCATGGGGGTCGAACCAGTCGCATCATAACGGCTGGTTGTGATCGCAGGATTCAGCATGAACGCTCTTCCCCTGCCGTCATTGGGCTGCAGGTTGACAACGTTTATTAATTTATCAGTGGCGCCATCAAAAACAAACTGGGTCTGGGTAGCCCCGAAACCGGTGGTGCCCCCGCCTGTTGTAAATGCAGGTTGATAATAGTCTTCTTCAGTCGTATTGATGGTGTTCGTAGTTGCACCCGTAGTGAGGAAGCTAATATTTGAAGGCCATGTATAAGTAGGTCCATCAGAAATGCCATAGGCACCCCAGCCAACCTGCTGTTGATCTAATGAATACAAGCCATCATATTTATTCCGTCCCACATAGGTATACATAACAGTGCCAAAGTTAGTGCTGACTATCCCATACGAAGACGTAGTGATGGTCAAAGGCAATGCATATTGAGCATTAAAATCAAAATCGGCGGCTTTGGTTATGGTAACCCTGATTTGCCCTAAGTTCTGCCCTTTAGGAATGGTTATAGTAGAAGGAAAACTAAATACATCTGTGGGTGCAACGATGTAGTTTGAACTTTCCGAGGCATTGAAGGCGGACAATGCTGCAGTATCAATCGCCAACGTCACCGTTATATCCTGGGGAGCTGCAAAAACCGCTCCCGCGTAGTTGACATTCACGTTAAAACCACCCGTATCCAAGCCCGTTGATGGAAACAGAACGCTATTGGCGTACTGATAATATATGCTGGTATAGGAAACAGGAATAGAGCTGTTCTGGAACTCAACCACATTATTGCTGCCCCCTGGGTCCGTGGGGCTTTTAACATCCTTCAGACAGGATGTCAATCCGATGACTAACGGAATGAGTAGTGTAAGGGTTATCTTGATGCCTTGCTTCATATATAATATTTTTTTTATTTTAACAATAAACCTACTGGGCCCAGAATATCAATGAGGTATACGGGCTTATACCGGTAGGTACATTAGCGCTGTTATAGGAGTATTCCGAAGCCGGATACAATAACCTGGAGGGCAATTTATCTGGACGCGAACTCTGCGACAAAGTTGAAGCAAAGGTCAGTGTGCCGTCTTGCGATCCGTCTACGATTTTTGGATAGGTAGTCCTTCTGTACTCATTCCAGCCTTCCTGGCTGTTGATGAAGTTCAGCGCAATATATTTCTGGGTGATGATGGCTTCAATCTGCTGAGCAGTGGTGGTGGCCAGGCTATAATTCACCAGGTAGCTGGTTGCGTTATTAGCTTCGTAGGTTGCCGCATCAGCCACAGGATCCAAACCAGTAGCCAGTGTTTTATCATCAGGCAACAGATACAGGTAATTGAATGAAGCCTCAATGCCGTTATAGAAGTTTGTCTTCGCCGTACCGGAAACGATATTACGCACGTTTGCTTCGGCCTGGAGGAAATAGCTCTCTGCTGCGAGCATCAGAGGTTCTCCCATGTTGGGGCCTTTCATGATACCAGGTGCACTACCCAGTGAAGTGGTAGAACCGGAATACCAGCCATTGGTAGTGGCGGGTGCACTTGGAACTGTGGTAAGGCCTACGCCCAACTGATTATTGGGAGTAGCGGGGTAATCAAAATATATCACACTCCCTCTCGCGTTATCAGAAAGTTTCGTTCCATTATAAAAAGAAAAGACAAATGTACAGGGCATCCAGGCACGATTGCCATTGCCACCTGTATATGTCTGGACCCAATCACCCCAGGAAGGGCTGATCTGACCAGTGGCCTTTTGGTATCCCGGATTCACAACGGCATCCGTTGCTAAAAAGCCGTTTGCGTCGAAAGTGGTATTCGAGAAGGTAACCATGGCAGATGCTCTAACGATCAAACGCAATTTGATCGTATTGGCAAACTGTATCCAGGATGTCTCATTTCCCCCGAACAATGGATCTGTTCCTGAAGTCAGCGCTTCAGCCACATTGGTATTGGCGGCTTCGATAGTGGCAATGGCTGTATCGAGCTCATTAGCCAAAAGAGGATACAATGTTTTTGCATCATCATACGTGGGTGTCAGATCCGTTGTTCCTTGTAACGCATTGGTATAAGGAACATTATTATAGGTATCAACTAATAATTCATAGTTGTACGCTTTCAGGATCCTTGCCGCGGCATTGTGATAAGGGTAGAGGCTATCTCCCTGTGTACTATTAAGCACGAATTGAAGATCCTCCAGTGCATCATACGTACTGGACCACAAACCCGCATAATCGTTCGGACCAAAATCATAAGTCCAGTTGGATCCAAATCCGCCGTATCCGCCGGCGTTGGCGGCATACCCCCCTAACTCAGCCCCATAATCGTTAAAGCTGGAAATATTGGCTGCCGTGTACACTATCGCCTGGGGCAATACCGCATCGGGCGTACTGGAAGTGGATTGATTTGGATTTGCATTAATGTTGAGGTACTTCTTACATGACGACCCAAGCATCACTACCGCGATTCCTGATAATATTATAATCGATATTTTTTTCATATTCCTGCCTGATTAGAAAGTTAAAGAAATAGTTCCTCCGTAATAACGGACGGGAGGAGCCTGGAGATTGGTAAGACCAATACCGTTACTGGCGCTACCTGCATCACTGTATTCAGGATCGGTATAGATATTGGACTTAGGCAGCCATTCGAACAAATTCCGTCCCTGTACGCTGATAGTGGCGTTCTTGATGAACTTGCTTTTACGTAAAACAGACGCCGGTATATCGTAAGACAAGTTGATCTGGCGCAATTTCCAGAATGCTGCTGAAGTAATATAGTTAGACGTTACACCCATATTTTCCGTCTGATCCGTCCAGAAACCGTCATTACCGTTTCCGTTTTGGATAACAACTGTTTTATTAGCAATATAGCTTCCCGGGTGATTGGGGTCTTCGTATACTGAATTCGGGAAAACAAAGCGCTGACGGTTGTAGGCAACGGTCCTGATACTTTGGCCTGACCAGTCGTAGGTAGGACCACCCGCATTATAGATTTTGTTCCCACCGCGATATTCAAACAGTACATAGAAATGCCAGTTCTTATAACGGAGGGTGGCATCCAGACCCAGTTGGTCTTTTGCAGCCGCATTACCTAAAACCTGGATGCTTTGGTTAACCTGGGGCAATCCGGTCGTAGCGTCTACAATGACCCTTCCTTTTGAATCCCTTGAATAGTCAATCCCTTCGATAACCGGGAAGGTGAGGCCTGGAACGGCGTAAGAGCCACTTCCATCACCATACGAAGCAATAGGCAGTTTAGCCAGGGCTGCATTGATATTCACGACTTTGTTGTCGTAGTAGGAGTAATTTCCCGATACGGAAACCGTCCAGTTCCGGGACCTGATCGGAGTCAAGCTCAATTTTGATTCAACCCCTTTGTTGCTGACTTCCCCGGAGTTCAGCAAATAGCTGGAAAAACCCGTAGTGGTCGAAATGCTGGTGGGGATCGTTTGGTTATTGGTATGTGTGCTGTAGTAGGTCAGATTAACGGTGGCAAAATCATGCAGTAATGCAAAATCAGTTCCGAACTCAAACCCTTTGGTTATTTCCGGCAGCAAACCTGTTTGCACCAATTGGTTTCCGACGGAGTATCCGGCTACGCCCTGGTAAGGGTATCCATTTGCCTGTGAAAACGTAGGCAGCAGGGAATACGCACCGAAAGTGGTTGAATTGGGATCCCCTGTCAGGTTCACCTGTCCAACCTTGGACCAGCTGCCCCTGAATTTCAGGTAATCTAAAGACTTCATATTCTTCAGGGCCTTGATGGCATCCGATGCCACAAAGGACAAAGCCACGGAAGGATAGAAGAAGGAGTTATTAGGCGGGTTCAGGATGGAAACCCAGTCATTACGGCCTGTGGCTTCCAGGAACAGGAAATTCTGGAATCCGATTTTGAAATCACCATAAACACCTATCAGCCTGGATTCATAAGAATTAGAATTGGCAGTAGGGAAATTGGTGGAATTGCTCAGGTTATAGAGACCGGGAGTCACTAAGCCCGAAACAGAGGCGGTCGTATTTTGCGACTGATTCTGCCTGACCGAAGTTCCACCGGTTAAGTTGAAGGTGAAGTTCTTTACAGCCTTCCTATAGGTGGCATAAAAATCAGAACTCAGGCGGGTGTAATAATCATTATCCGAAGTCACAGCACCGGGAATATTTGATTTTGATCCACCGCTGGCCGTGATGGCATACGGAGTATACGTGAACTTGCCCGTCCAGGAATTATACGAGCTATTGGTAGTCGTAATACCTATGCGGTAGGTAATATTGAGGTCCTTGATCGGCGCATAATCAATCTGAGCGCTTCCGATTAAATAGTCGTTCCTGACCGTCTCCCTGTTATTACTCAATTCAAAATAGGGATTCTGGTACCAGGGGTTTTCAAAACCGTTGGGATTGCCGAATTTATTCGTCTGCCAATCTTTATAACTCAGAATGGGAACATCACCGGGGATATTGAGCAGGTTATTGTATATATCCTGACCTTCCGTAGTGATATTATACCTGTTCTGGGTATAGCCCACAGTATACGTCGTGTTGAGGTTGTCCAGTATCTTATGGGTACCATTCAACCGAAGGGAAGTGCGATTGTATTGATCGCTGGGCATAATCCCAGAGACATTGGCGTATTGGCCGGCAAGATATAAGGTAGAGTTGTCCGATCCGGAAGTAACACTAAAATCGGTTTGATTAGTGACTCCTGCTTTCCAGAATTTTTCCTTTTGCCCGTTGTCGGAATAAGGAACCATCTGTTGGGACCCATCTTCCAGGGGAGCTCCTAAATCAACCATCTGACCATTGTATTTTGGTCCGTAGGATTGATTTTCGATAGGGGAAAACACGGGCAGACCATCCTGTGTAACGCCATAGCCGTTACCGCCGCCGCCAAACTCATGCTGCAATTTCGGTTGAAAGGCGACAGACTGAATGGTTGTCGTATTGGATAATTGAACCTGGTTTACGCCCTTCCTGCCTTTTTTGGTAGTAACCACCAACGCTCCGTTGGATGCTTCAGAACCGTATAAGGCAGTGGCGCTTGCACCGTTCAATACTTCCATAGTTGCAATATCACCGGGATTCAGATTTCCCAGGACGGCATTTGGAACAACCACGTTATCAAGCACAATCAGCGCCTGGTTGTTTCCTAAAAGGGAACGCTGTCCCCGTAACACGATACGATAATTAGGATTTACTCCACCGCTCACGTCGCTCACCTGCAAACCAGCCACTTTACCCGAGAGGCCGGCTGCAACGTCAACTGGTTTGGCGATGTTTAATTCATCCCCTTTGATTTCGGTGGCATTATACCCTTCTTCTTTTTTCCTGGTCTTTAAACCACCCGCAGTAATAACAACCTCATCCATAAGGTTGGCATTGGGCGTAAGCACCAGGGAATAGTTGCCTTGTGATGCGACAACTGAGATCTTTTCAGGATTGAATGCGATAGCGGAGATAACTAAAACGGCGCCGTCTTTGGCATTGATCTTAAATTCTCCTTTAGGATTGGTGACTGTACCAGTTCTGGTACCTTGGATGCGAACAGATGCGCCTTCGATTGGCTGGCCATCTTTACCGGTAATTCTACCGGTGATCGGCTTTGTTTGTGCGAATGCCGTAATACAATACAGCATCAGCACGGTTAATAGTGCAGCGAATTTTCTCATGTCTGTTTGATTTTTTAAATTATCTAGCCGGGAAATTATATCAATTTCCGATTTTAACAAAAAACTATGTTTTGTTAACAGATAATTTAAAAATTAGGGCACAATCTATATAGTTTTTTTATATGTTTTAATTTTATAATTCATTATTTTTTATTTTTTTCTAATTATTGATTAACAGGCGAATAGCCCCTTTTGTCAGGTATAAGATGCATATAAATCAATAACATACGTAAGAAATATAGGAAATATTATAATTAATAATATATTAATAAATGTTTAATTAGTTGGTCAAAAATGGTCTAATGTGGCCACAAAGTTAAAAATCGATTAAGCTGATTCCTTACATCGTCCATCAATAAATTTAATGCCAGTTTATTGGGAAACTCGGGCGCGAGTCGTATAAGGCCACAAATGGATATAGAACCTGGAAAAGATGGGGGTCAGGTTATCTCATCTATCTTATCATGTATTGAGTACGACTCCTGACTATTAGGACTCAAGCTTTGTTGTAGACTTTCCAAACGGGTTCGCGTAAAGGAGCCCCCGCATCGGAACATATAAAATAAAATATTTCCGCTAGTTGTTCCGGGCTGACCCAGGAA
>Ga0302312_10000354_pt1 | contig 38222 bp, 32 predicted proteins | sample III_Palsa_N2_1_FD_200529 | JGI IMG/M metagenome (GOLD analysis project Ga0302312, IMG submission 200529) | Peat permafrost microbial communities from Stordalen Mire near Abisko, Sweden - III_Palsa_N2_1 | ecosystem: Environmental > Terrestrial > Soil > Palsa > Peat permafrost | place: Sweden... | reverse complement strand
GAAGAGCACGTTTTCCATGACATAAGACCCATAAGGACGTTGGAAGGTAAAGGCATTCCCTTTGAAGGAAACGTCATAGAAGCCCCAGGTCTTGGCCGTTAATACGGAAGGGTATCCCATTTCCCCCCTTTGGGCGATGAGGGCCAGCCGGACCGCCCTGGAAGTCGCATCCCCCGCCGCCCAGGATTTGCGGCTACCTGTATTGGGAGCATGACGGTATGTCCGCAGGGACTGCCCGTCTACAAAGGCCAGGGAAATGGCGTTGATCAGTTCATCCCTGGTCAGTCCCAGTAATTTACCCACGACAGCGGTAGACGCCACCTTCACCAGCAGGACGTGGTCCAATCCGACGCGGTTGAACGAGTTCTCAAGGGCCAGTATCCCCTGTATTTCATGGGCGCGGATCATGGCGTCCAATACGTCCTTCATCAGAAGGGGAGGCTTGCCGGCAGCCACCGCCGTGCGGGAAAGCCAGTCAGCCGTAGCCAGGATACCACCCAGGTTATCGGAAGGGTGTCCCCATTCGGCAGCCAGCCAGGTATCGTTGAAATCCAGCCAGCGGATAATGGTGCCAATATTAAAGGCAGCTTGTACGGGGTCCAGTTGATAGGGTGTACCGGGCACCTTGGCTCCGTGCGGCACAATCGTCCCTGGTACGATGGGGCCGAGCAGTTTGGTACAAGCAGGATAAGTCAGTGCCTCCAGGCCGCAGCCCAGGGTATCGAGCAGACAATAGTGCGCCGTGCTCCAGGCTAATTCTCCTGTGATTTCGTAGTTCAATACGTAGTCTGCTATATCAGCCAGGACCTGGTCCGGCTGGGGGCGTTCATTTGAGATGTGTGAGGACATATAAGGACTTTCTTGAGATATGAGCCGGATGTGAATCGTTGATTGCTTATCTTTTTTCCAGTGGAACAAACGTCCTGTTGTCAGGACCTGTGTAATTGGCGCTAGGGCGGATGATCTTTCCGTCCTGGCGCTGTTCGATGATATGGGCGCTCCATCCGGTCACGCGGGCAATCACGAACAAGGGTGTAAAGAAGAGGGTGGGTATGCCCATCAGGTGGTAGGACACCGCAGAAAACCAATCCAGGTTGGGGAACATCTTCTTCTCCGCCCACATCAGCCCTTCGAGGCTTTCCGCGATATCAAAGAGCAGCCGGTCACCAACCTCATTGGAGAGACGGCGGGCCACTTCCTTAATAACCTTATTACGCGGGTCTGAAATCGTATACACGGGGTGGCCGAAACCGATGATGACTTCTTTCTTTTCCAATCTGGAACGGATATCCGTTTCTGCCTCTGTCACCGAAGCATAGCGGCTCTGGATATCAAAGGCAGCTTCATTGGCGCCCCCGTGCTTGGGCCCGCGGAGTGCGCCGATGGCCCCGGTAATGGCGGAATAGATGTCCGAGCCGGTACCTGCAATTACCCTTCCTGTAAAGGTCGAAGCATTGAACTCATGCTCTGCATACAGGTTCAGGGACACCTGCATGGCTTTCTGCCAGGAGTCCGAAGGTTTTTTGCCATGCAGCAAATGCAGGAAATGCGCCCCTATCGTCTCGTCGTCTGTTTCTACTTCAATAGCCTTCCCGTTATGGGAAAAATGATACCAGTATAATAGGGCCGATCCAAAGCTGGCCAGTAATTTATCCGCAATATCCCTGGCGCCCGCCTCGTTATGGTCTTCTTTTTCCGGTTGCAGGGCGCCCATTACGGAGGCGGCCGTGCGAAGTACATCCATCGGATGCGCGGAAGGGGGTATCTGCTCCAAGACCCGCTTCAGTGCGGCAGGCAATCCGCGCAGGGATTGCAGTTTAGTTTTGTAGGCAGAGAGTTGGGACGCATTGGGCAGGACTCCATAGATCAGCAGGTAGGCCGTTTCTTCGAAAGTAGCGCCTTCCGCCAGGTCCAGGATATCGTATCCCCGGTAGTGCAGGTCATTCCCACTTTTTCCAACCGTACACAGAGCCGTGTTGCCCGCCGTCACCCCTGAAAGGGCCACGCTCTTTTTGGGTTTGAACGCAGGGGTTTCCGGCGTCGTATTATCCGTTGTCATGTTTCGCTTTTTTAAACAGTTGATCCAATTTTTGTTCGTACCCGAAATAACCGATGCTGTCGTACAATTCAATCCGTGTCTGCATCGTATACACCACGCTCTTCTGGGAGCCCTCCTTTCGTATGGTATTAAATACGTTTTGCGCAGCCTTATTGGCGGCCCGGAAGGCTGACAGGGGATAGAGCACCAGCCCTACTCCCGCGCTCTTTAATTCTTCCACCGTATACAAAGGGGTTACTCCAAATTCGGTCATATTGGCCAGCACAGGTATACCCGTGAATGCCGTGAATTTTTTATAGAGGGATATCTCCGGCACGGCTTCGGCAAAGATGAAATCCGCCCCCGCTTCTTTATAGGCCAGGGCCCTTTCCAATGCGCTTTCCATGCCTTCGCTGGCAATCGCATCGGTGCGGGCTCCGATCACAAATTCTTCATCTGTGCGGGCATCCACGGCAGCCTTGATCCTGTCCACCATTTCTTCCAGGGAGACAATCTCCTTTCCCGGACGATGACCGCAGCGCTTGGCGCCCACCTGGTCTTCTATATGCAGGGCCCCTGCCCCGGCCTTGACCAGGGATTTAACGGTACGCGCCACGTTAAAGGCGGAGGGGCCAAAACCCGTATCCACATCCACGAGCAAAGGCGTGTCCGTCACGTTGGTAATGCGCTCTATCTCAATCATGACATCGCTGAGGGAAGTGATCCCCAGGTCGGGAATACCGAGGGAGCCTGCCGCTACCCCGCCTCCTGAAAGATAAATGGCCTTAAAGCCGGCCTGGGTGGCCAGCAAGGCATGGTTAGCGTTCATTGTCCCTACGATCTGTAAGGGTTGTTCAATCCGCATGGCCTCACGGAACCTGCTTCCTGCTGAAAAATTCGGCATGGACAAATCGTTTAGGGGGCAAATGTAGGCCAAAATCGCCCCCCTATCAAAACTGGGCCGAAGCCGAACTTACTGATCCGACGCGGACCTACCGGACCGACAGCGAACTGCGCGGCCCGGCGGACACTTACTGGGCCGACGTGAACTTATAATGCCCGGAGCCCACCTTTACTTTGAGGTAGCCCTCCTCCATGCCGGACAAAACCAAGTCCTTGTCCTCAGACAGGGCCTGCCCGTTTTCCTGCACGGCATCCGCGCTGTGAGCCGGAATGTATATGGTAGCCATGGTGTTGGCAGGAATCGTCACATCCAGGGTCAATTGGCCGCCGGAAACACTCCAATGGGACCCCACCGTTCCGTAATAGGTTTGAAGGTCTGCATCCACTTGGGTCAGCTTGCCGCCGGGATGGGGTTTGATGGAGATCTCTTTGTAACCCGGTGCAGTTTCATCAATACCTGCGACGACCCGGTACATCCAATCCCCTATGGCCCCATAGGAGTAATGGTTAAAGGAATTCATGCCAGGCGTCTCGAAAGAGCTGTCCTCTTTGATACCGTCCCATCTTTCCCAAATGGTGGTGGCGCCCATTTTAACGGGATACAGCCAGGAAGGATAAGTATCCTGCAAAAGCAAGGTATAAGCCACATCTGTATAACCGAACCGGGTCAGTACATGACACAGGTAAGGAGTGCCCAGGAATCCGGTCGTCAGGTGATCGTCATAGCGGTGGACGTTTTCCACCAGCCTTTCAGCGGCCTGAGCCCTAAGGCTTTCCGGGAGCATATCAAATTCCAGGGCCAGGACATAGGCTGTCTGGGTACCAGAAATCAGCCGGCCGTTAGGGGTCATATATTCCTTGACAAAGGCCTGTTTAATCTCATTCAACAACGCGGTATAGGTCTGGAGATCGGACGTCTTATTTAACACGTTGGCGGCATTTAAGAGGAGCTGCGTAGAATGCGCATAAAAGCATTGTGCGATCAGATATTTATCAGTAACGGCCGAACTCCCGTCTGCATCGTCCCCGGCACTATAAAAAAGCCAATCCCCGAAATGAGTGCCCGTATTCCACAGGTTATTTTTACTTTGCTGCTGCATATACCCCACCCAGGCTTTCATACTGGCATACTGGTCCTCCAATATATGCCTGTCCCCATAGGCCAGGTACATATTCCAGGGCACAATAGTGGATACATCGGCCCAACCCGTGGAACCTCCGTCTTCGGGTCCCAGGACATTGGGGATCACATGGGGCACTTTCCCGCTGGGCTGCTGGTCAGCCGCCACATCCTTCAACCATTTGGCGAAGAAATTATCCACGTTCATATTAAAAGAAGCGGTGCGGGAAAACACCTGGGCATCCCCCGTCCATCCCAGGCGTTCGTCCCGCTGGGGGCAGTCCGTGGGAACATCCAGGAAATTACCCCGCTGTCCCCATTGAATATTGTGCTGGAGCTGGTTAAGCAAAGCGTTTGAACAGGAGAAACTACCCGTCTTCTCCATATCAGAATAGAGGGCAACGGCCGTAAAGTCTTCCGGGTTCAGTGTTCCCTGAATTCCTTCCACCTTCACGTATCTGAAACCCTGGAAGGTGAAATGAGGCTCGAAGGACTCCTGCCCTTCCCCACTCAGGATATAGACGTCATGCTGCTTAGCGCTGCGCAGGTTCTCGGTATAGAAATTCCCCGCCTTATCCAGGACTTCAGCGTGTTCCAGAGAAATCACCTGACCTGCTTTTCCTGCTATCTTTAATTGTACCCAACCCACCAGGTTCTGGCCAAAGTCAATGACTTGCTCTCCCTTGGGCGTGGTCCATATTTTGATGGGCTTGAATGTTTCGTGCTTCCGGATGGGTTCGTTAAAGGTGGATACTAAGTTATCGTATCCGTATTGGGCTACGGTTACTGCCGACCATCCGGTATCCTTATATCCTGCCGTATTCCAACCTTTTCTTTCCAGCCGGTCATCGATGGTTTCTCCGGTATATATTTCAGAACTGATGACACTTCCCGTAGCAGATGTCCAACTACCGTCGGAAGCGATGGTCTCTGTACTTCCGTCTGTATAGGTTACCTGTAGCTGAAACAGTAGTCCCAGAAACTTCCCGTAAATGTCCCGGTGGTTATCCCATGTAAGGGGTCCCCGGTACCACCCGTTACCCAGCATCACACCGATGGCGTTGTCTCCATGTTGGAGGAGCGCTGTCACGTCATACTGCTGGTATTGCAACCGTTTGTTGTAGCTCGTCCAACCGGGCGTCAGGCAGCCGTCTCCTACCTTCTTTCCATTGATAAAGGCCTCATATAACCCATGGGCGGTAATAAAGGCAGTAGCAGAAAGGACTTTTTTATGGGTACTGAACACCTTCCGGAGCAGCGGACTTTGCTCCTGTCCGCTATCCCGCGGTCCAGGCTCAATCCACTGCGCCTTCCAATCGGACGCGACGGACAGCCCCGTCTGAAAAGAGGTCGGTTCGCTCCAGGGAGACGCGTGCCCCTGGTTATCCCAAACCCTGACCTGCCAGTAATAAGTGGTGGCTGCGTGCAGGACCTCTGTTCCGCAGGGCACATGTACAGACTCACCGGAGAGGGTCTTCCCACTATTCCATACCGAACGGGAAACACTGGACCCCTGCCGGCCTGTGCCCAGCCGGATCTCATAGGCGCTTTGCTGGACGCCCCGACCGGACGCATTCAGTTCCCAGCTAAGGTCAGGATGCTGCAACGTTACGCCTACGGGGTTATATTTATTCTCGCAGCGAAGTTTTACTACGGTTGTCTGGGAGTGTGCGACAAAAAGCAAGCATTGTAAAAGGGCGGTGAGCCCGGATAATTTCAGCATATGACATTCGTAAGATTCAAATCTATGGATTAGGCTACATATTAGTGTCCTGTACTTACCTGCCTTAAAACAAAAACCCCGGGGAGTGATTCCCGGGGCTTATATATTTTTATTAAAGTCTTCTCTGATCTATTCGTTATCCGGTCCTTTTTCAACGTTACCATTGGGTTCGGCCTTATTGGGATCCACTTTAGGTTCGCGGTTATAGTCACGGGGAGGTTCCCTGTTGGGGTCACGGTTAAAGCTGCTCCGATCCCGGTTGTAACCGCCGCCGCTGCTGTTGTTATCACGATTGTAGCCACCTCCATCACGGTTGTAACCGCCGCCGCTGCCGCTGTTATTGTCGCGATTGTAGCCACCTCCATCACGGTTGTAACCACCACCGCCGCCGCTGCCATTGTCACGATTGTAGCCACCTCCATCACGGTTGTAACCACCACCGCCGCCACTGCCGTTGTCACGGTTGTAGCCACCCCCATCACGGTTGTAACCACCACCGCCGCCGCTGCCGTTGTCACGGTTGTAGCCACCTCCATCACGGTTGTAACCACCGCCGCTGCTGCCGCCACTGCCACCGCGATATCCACCACCGTCACGGTTGTAGCCTCCGCCACCGCCGCCGCTGTTACCGCGATATCCGCCGCCGTCACGGTTGTAGCCTCCGCCACCACCGCCGCTGTTGCCGCGATATCCGCCGCCATCACGGTTGTAGCCTCCGCCACCGCCGCCGCGATTATTATCTCTGCTGAAACCTCCGCCGCCGCCGCCAGGACCACCGCCCGGATTAGCTTCAGCTTCCTTAACAGACATTTTCTTTCCTTTCAGACCTGCCCCATCCAGGGTTTCTATGGCACCCTTGGCCTCTGTGTCATCGGGCATGTCTACAAAACCAAAACCCCGGCTCTTCCCGGTTACCTTATCCATAATGACCTTCGCCGACCTTACTTCACCGTATAATTCGAACATTTCTTTCAAGTCAACATCATCCAAGTCGGCAAACAGGCCTGCAACAAAAAGCTTCATGATATCAGATTTATAGGGTAAAATTACAATCCGGTTCTCTAATTTCAGCATCTAATTTATTCATTCTTCCTTAAATGCTCATAAAGGCCGTTTATAACCCTATTTGACCGTTTTTCCTTCCCGTTTACAGACAGATCTGTGATATTCGCTTCAAAAACCGCGAATCGGCCCACTATTCCACACTCCATTCATGGATACCTGCCGAATTATCCACCGGTAAGCGCACTTCCAGGCGCAGGGCCGAAGTGGTCACCGGTTCGAAGCTGACTCCGCAGTATTTGTCCTTGGCGATCTCGTACGCCGTCGTATTCCGCACGGGTATCCAGGCTCCGTCCTTCAAATAATACAGTTTCCAACTGGCCGGGATACGGCATCCGCCCCAGGGGCCATCGTCAAACCAGTAAACCCTGGAGGAAGAAATGGTATGGGCCTGGTCAAAATCATATTGGACCCACTCTATGGTATCTTTCCTGGGCCACCAGTGCAGGTAGGGCATGGAATTATCCTTGGAATCCTTCGGATCGTATTGATCGTTCAACGCCTTCAGCATCCTGGGATGCCCGATAGAAGAAGATATTTTGCTCAGGGAAGCGATGGTGGGAGAAGCGAGCGGAACGGATGCCGACATTTCGTACGGGACCCATACTGTCATTTCAGAAGGGCCCCTGTTTGCCCAGGCGTAATAAGGGATGGCGGTCACTTCTTCACTGGTCCGGACGAGTGAAGTATCCCCCAGCTTCCTTTTGAGGGCTATTCCCTGTACCTTTAGTTCATCAATCCCGCCCAGCAAAGTGTCGTTGTGGTGTACGCTGGCGGTGGAGCTGGTATCTACGACAATATTCCTGACCAGGCTATCCTTGTTGTCCGGCCCTTCCAGGCAATAGACAATGGGGCCGCGCTGGAAGGCAAAGCGGTCCTGATCATCCTTCACTTGTGCGTCCGCCAGGACTTTACGGGGCTCCATCGGGAAATCCACGGTCACCCGGTCTCCCTTCTTCCACGCCCGGTCCAGTACGGCATATCCCTTCTCCACCTTATAGGAAACCGCTTGTCCGTTGATCCTTATAGGCACCGGCTCTTCCGCCCTGACCACCGCATCAAAGTACAATCCGCCGGCGATGGGATGGTTTATCGCCCACCCGGGAATACGCACCCTGATAGCCGCATGTATAGGCGCCAGCGGTGTTATTTCCAGGTCCACCCTGCCGTTCCAGGGATAATCCGTTCGCTGGGTGATGTGTACATCCCCTCCGCTCAAACGGATGTCGGCATCACTGCCCACAAACAGGTTTACATATAGATTGTTCGCATCCTTTGCATAGACATATCCTGGCATCGAAGGCAGGAAGCGGGCCATATTAGTGATGCAGCAGGCGCAATCAAACCAGGCGCTGCGCTCGTTTTGCCCCATGGAAGCCAGTGGGTTCGGGTAGAAGAACCGCATTCCGTTCAGGGACACCCCTGACAGTAACCCGTTGTAAAGAGTCCTTTCGAGGACATCAATGTATTTGGAATCTCCGTGCAGCAGGAACATACGGCTGTTCCAATACACGTTGGCAATAGACGCGCAGGTTTCTGCATAGGCGGACATATTAGGCAATTGATACGCGTCACCAAAGGCTTCCCCGTCATTAGTGGCCCCTATTCCTCCCGTGATATATAATTTCCGGGTGGCTACGTCGTTCCATATCTTATCGATCGCTTGCTCATACAGCGTATTCCCTGTCAGGGCCGCTACGTCGGCAATGCCTGTGTACATATAGGCGGCGCGCACCGCATGTCCTTCCGCCGAATCCTGGTCTACTACCTTCTTATTAGCCTGGTTGTAGGCCTCTCCTCCGGGACCGCGAACGTCCAGGAAGAACTTTGCCAGGTCCAGGTATTTCTCTTCCCCCGTCACCCTGTATAATTTTACAAGTCCGATCTCCACTATCTGGTGGCCCGGATACTTCACTTCTTTGCCATATCCAAAGGTATTCACGAGCAGGTCCGCATTCTTCAAGGCGATATTCAGGAGGGTCTTCTTGCCTGTGGCCTGGTAATGCGCCACGGCAGCTTCATACAGGTGCCCTGCATTATAGAGTTCGTGGCTCAGGATCTCCTCATTCACCCAACGCTTATCCCCGATCCATTCGTGCGGATGCGCTTCGTGTGCACTGCGGAACGTATACAGGTATCCATCCGGCTCCTGGGCCGCTGCGATATATCCGATCAAGGTGTCCAGATATCTTTCGAGGGTGGGGTTCTTCCTGACCTGAAGGCCGTAGGAGGCCCCTTCTATCGCCTTATACAGGTCCGTATCATCAAAGGGGTAGACCGACAATTTTGCCCCGCTGTGCGCCGCCGCTGTCTTAAAGTTGGCGATCCTGCCATGCTGTTCGCACATCTTCAGGACATATGGAATGGTCACTTCCCTGTTCACTTCAATCTTAGGCGCCCAGAATTTATCATCCACCCTCACACGGGTGAAGGGAACCGGCTGAATGGGATAATCCTTTTGCTGGGCCCGGATGCCCAGCGGGGCCAGGGCGGCAGCCACCAGTATACAGGATAGGAGGGTCTTTTTAGCGGCGCCCTGCCTTGAAGCCACCCAATAATAAACAGGGATCCCTATGAGAGTAATGATCAACCCGGGCCAGGTGAAGCGGGGTTTGTACACGATCAGCAGCCCGCAGAAAGCAAGGCCCATGGCTATGTACAGCAGCGGCAGGACAGGATAACCCACTGCCTTATAAGGACGCTCCGCGTCCGGCCGCTTCCTGCGCAGGATGAAAATGCCCGCAATCGTCAGCATATAGAAGCCCACTACTACAAAGGAAATCATATCCAATAAATCACCGTATTTCCCGCTAAGACACCAGGCTGCGGCGAACAGGCATTGCAGCCAAAGGCCAAATCCGGGAACCGAGTGCTTGTTCAAAGTAGCCGTTCTGCGGAAGAAAAGACCATCTGTCGCCATCGTATAATATACCCTGGCGCCCGCCAGGATCAATCCATTGTTACACCCAAAAGTGGACACCATGATCAACAAAGCAATAATCACCGTGCCCCCTCCTCCAAATATGACCTGGCTCGCCGTTACTGCGACCCTGTCCTTATCCGCAAAGGCAATATCGTGCAATGGCAACACAGCGGTATACATCAGGTTGGCGGCCAGGTATACCAGGGTAACGATGCCCGTTCCCAGTCCAAGGGCCAGGGCGATGTTCCTGCGCGGGTTGCGGATCTCCGAAGCGATAAAGGTGACATTGTTCCAGGAGTCGCTACTGAAAATGGATCCTACCATGGCGGCCGCAATCGCACCGAAGGCCGCAATGGGGAGGTATTGCACGATGCCGCTGACGCCGGTTCCCGCGGCCGCCGTAGCGCCACCGGCGGCGCTTCCGGGAATGCCCGCCGCGGTCCTTCCAAACAGCGCCCACGGGTGCGTCCAGTTGGCATGCCATATATCACTTCTGGTCGCCAGGAATCCGAACGATATCAACCCGAACAAACTCAGGAGCTTCGTCAGGGTAATCGTCGTCGTGATCCATTTACCGCTGCGCACACCCCGGGTATTGATATATGTCAGCAAAACGATGACGCCTATGGATAACAACTGAGCGGGGGACACATGAAAGCTCCCATACTGAAAAGCCACCTTCTCTTCACTGAATACGGGAAAGATATAAGCCGTGAATTTGGCAAACGCTACTCCGACCGCGGCAATCGTCGCCGTTTGTATGACAGTGAAGAAGCTCCAACCATATAAGAAGCCCAGGAGCGGGCCATAGGCTTCTTTTAAATACACATATTGCCCCCCGGCCTTGGGGAACAGTGCTCCCAGTTCTCCATAGCTCAGGGCTGCCGTGAGGGTCATGAACCCTGTGATCAGCCAGACCAGCAAGAGCCAGCCCGCGCTGCCGACATTCCGCGTGATATCCGCACTGACAATGAAGATACCGGATCCGATCATATTTCCCGCCACGATCATGGTGGCGTCCAGTAACCCGAGGGAGGGCTTGAATTCAGACATAATACAACAGGCTTTTGGAGTTAATTAGCTTTCCCTTTCAATATTCTGCAACCGAAAATGGCGCCAGACGATTTTCCTGCAGGGGCCTGGAACTTGACGCGAACGGAGGTTTTGCCCAGTATCAGCGAATCCGGTATGGCATAAAGAAGGTCCACAAACTGATTGGGCTTCGGGTGATGCAATGCCTGCGTGGCGATTTTTGTATCATCCATATAAATATCCACCACGCGGCCGTTGTCTCCACCCCAGGCAGTAACCAGCAAACTGTCTGAAGAGCCAGGGATCACCTTCAGGTCAAAGGAGAAAAAACCGGTGTTGCGGCAATCCCTGGACCTCCTGCTGCTTCCATCGTCTACGTAAGAATCGGCGGACTCCAGGTGATGGTCCCTTTCAGGCTGCATTTCTCCCAGGCGCATGATATCAATGGTTCGGTCCTCAATATCCTTCTGACGTACTTTCTCTGCTTCATAGGCGGCCTCCCTGTCGGTCCAGTCCCGGGGCGTAAAGTAATCCCAATATACACTGTAATAATGATCGTAGGTCCCAAAGAAGGGGCTGAAAATAACGTCAAAGGGCTTGCCTACCCCATAGGTCTGAAAGGTAAGCGGCTGTCCGCTGACGGGCCTTATCCAGTCATTTACATTATGATCGCTGGTGAGTAATACCGGAACACCGTGCAAGTCTCCCGAAGGATCTTTTGTCCCGAGATTTCCGGCGAGTACGACAGGGCCATACAACAATGCTACCCTGCTGGCGTTGTCAGGCATGGCTTCGGTATACAGGCTCATGGGAGCGGTGACTTCCACCCTATCCCCTTTGCGCCATACCCTCCGAACCACGATGTAACCGCTCTCTTCCGGGCCGGTCTTTACCGGACTTCCATTGACCAGGACTTCCATTCCTGCAGTGGCCCACCAGGGATGACGGATGCGTAGCGCAAAAGTGCCGGCGCGGTCATGGCCGACCGCACGTGAGCCAGGCGCCTGGGTCATTTTTGACACCATCGGTCCCCCGACGGTAAGACGGATCGTGTCACTGTATGGATAACCGGTCAGTTGCGTAATCGTAAGCCCCTTGTCCTTCCAATTCAGCACTGAAGATATGAACAGGTTGACATAAAGGCTTCCGTCCCGCCCTTCATAATAGATGCCTTCCGTATATTTTGAATGGTTCTCCATCCCGCTGCCCACACAACAGGTGAACGTGTTTGTAGAATCGCTGAATTGTTTCTCCGCTCCCATGCCCAGGGGTACGAAATAACACATCATGGCATCCGTAGGATTTTGAGAGGCCAGGATATGATTGTACAGAGCCCGTTCGTAATAATCGGCCAGTCGGCTGTCGGGGCGCCAGGCAAACAAGTGCCTGGTAAGCTTCAGCATGTTATAAGTGTTGCAGGACTCACAAGTACTTTCACTCAGGTAATCGCTCAGGTGATCTGCCTCCCCCAGGTATTCATGGTCACTGTTCCCGCCGATCACGTAGGTATGATGGTGCACCACGATGTCCCAAAAATTAGTCGCAATGGCGGAATCACTGGCATCTCCTTCCAATTCATACCGGCGCGCGCTTCCGATGATCTTTGGTATCTGGGTATTGGAATGCTTCCCGGGTAAGGGGTCCCGGCCTTCCGCCAAGGGATCCACGATTGCCTTATGCTGGAATTTATACGACAGGGCCAGGTATTTTTTATTCCCCGTAAGGCTGTATATGTTGGTGAGTACATCGTTCATTCCCCCAAACTCGCAGGCCAGCATATGTTGGAGCTGCTGATCGTTTAACCCGCTCAGTTCCTTATCTGTCCAATCTGCCATACGAACCGCCACTGTAAGGGCCGTCTTATCGTCTGTGTAGAGATAAGCATCCAGCAGGCCCGCCATCACCTTATGCACCGTGTACCAGGGAGACCAGCCCCCGTTCAGGTCAAAGCCCGAAGAATGGATATCGCCCCTGGCCACCTGGGCCCAAATCGAATCTTCATGGGGGATAGCGCCTACATACCCCGTCTTCCGTGCCCGTTGACACGTGACCAGTTCCTCCACGATATAATGCACGCGGGCAGCAAAGGCCGTATCCCCCGTAGAGGCATACATCATGGAACAGGCAGAAAGATAATGCCCGAGCGTATGTCCCGAAAGCCCCGAGCTCTCCCATCCGCCGTAGACAGGGGCCTTGGGCGTAAGGCCTGCGTTCTCGTAAAAGCGATGTAATAACCTGTCGGGAGACAGACTAAGAAGGTAGGCTGCATCTATTTCCATGGCGTGCCGGAATGGGCTGTTCAACAACCGCACGTCTTTGAGATTAAAAGCATATGCCTGGGGCAGAATGGCGGGTTTGACCAGCACCTTGGGGTTATTTCGCTCAGGAACATAAGACTGTCCGTAACAAACGCCAGCCATCAGAAAGGCAATCGCCCATCCCATCCCTGCAAAGAAGTTTTTTCTCATACCTATCAAAAATAGCCATCCGCACGGGCCAAAGGGGGGCCTAAATTAATAAATACTAAACGCATCTTAACCCGTTTTCGAAATGCACAGTAAATATGAAGGTAATATCGGTAAACTTTCTGTCAATCAGTGGAAAGGAGTCCCGGGCACATTCCGCTACATTTGCCCCGATGCAATTACATGGACATAATTTTATAGGATACAGGACGAGCGCCCAAGCAGACCTGGGAGCGGCCACCCGCCTCGCCAAATCAGCCTTTCCCCTCTACAGCGCCTTGCACCCGGAACAGAAAGCCGCGTTCCTGGAGGCGATCGCGGAAGAGATCATGCTCCTGGGAGACGCCCTGATAGAGCGGTGCGTGAACGAGTCCGGTCTGCCAACAGCCAGGATCACCTGTGAAAGAGGAAGAACCTGCGGACAATTGAAATTATTTGCCCATCACTTAAGGGAAGGTTCCTGGGTAGAGGCGCGCATCGACACGGCCCTTCCTGAGCGGTCCCCGGTTCCCCGGCCCGATATCCGAAGGATGCTGATACCTATAGGGCCGGTAGCCGTATTCGGGGCCAGCAATTTCCCCTTGGCCTTTTCTACGGCTGGGGGTGATACCGCTTCGGCGCTGGCGGCAGGATGTCCTGTCATCGTAAAGGCCCATCCGTCCCATACGGGTACCCATGAAATGATCGCTACTGCCGTCATAAAAGCAGCCCTTCGCACACGGATGCCCGAAGGGGTTTTCTCTGCCCTTTATCTGCCAAATGAAGAAGCTATCGCATTGGTCCAGGATCCCGCCATCCAGGCCGTTGCATTCACCGGTTCCAGGCGGGTAGGACTGACCCTACTCAAAGCTGCCCGGGAACGTGCGCAGCCAATCCCGGTCTTTGCCGAAATGAGTGCCGTCAATCCGTTGGTCATACTGGAAGGAGCTTTACGGGACCAGGCGGACACCATCGCCCGGGGCCTCGCTTCGTCTGTTACGCTGGGAGTCGGACAGTTTTGTACCAACCCTGGATTGGTACTCCTTGTGGATAGCCCATCCGTCTCCCCTTTCCTCCATGCCTTTGCCACCCAGTTGAGCGCCGTTGCATCCGGAACCATGCTGAATCAGGGCATTCACCAAAGTTACCGGGAAGGCATCAAAGCCTTGCTGGCTTCAAATGGCGTGACAGAAATAGCCCGGGGAATTTCGGCGGCCTCCCGCCAGGCAACCGTTGCTCACGCGGCCGCCGGCGGCGATGAGCCTTCCCAAGGCCAGCCCTTTGCCTTTACCGTAGGCGGAGAACAATTCCTTTCCGATAAACAATTATCGGAGGAGGTCTTTGGCCCTTCTACGCTGGTCGTCCGTTGCGCCAGCGAGTCACAATTGTTACAAGTGCTGCAATCATTGGAAGGCCAGCTCACCGCGACCGTGCATGCCACCGATGCAGATGGGTTGCTGTTGGGTCCTGTGGCTTCTATCCTGGTGCAAAAAGCAGGGCGCGTGATTTACGGGGGCTACCCTACCGGTGTGGAAGTCAGTGACGCCATGCAGCATGGAGGACCTTTCCCCTCCACTTCAGACCCCCGGACGACATCCGTGGGGACGGCAGCCATCCTACGTTTCGTACGTCCGGTGGCCTACCAGGATTTTCCACCTGCCTTGTTACCTGACGAATTGAAGAATGAAAACCCATTCGGGATTATGCGGCTCGTCAATGGAGCATTAACAAGGGAAAAGATATAGCCCCTTGGAGCAAAAAGAGCTGCCCCTCGCAGGGCAGCTCTTTTTATTAATAAGACACATTTTAGTTTGCGAACCGGAAGGGCGCCTTTTGCAGGTCGGCCTATGCCTTTTTGCAGGTCGGCCTATGCCTTCTGCGAAGGGAAGAAAATAGGTTCCAGCGTCAGCCACCCCAATACGGGAAACAAGTGCATGGGCAATACCAGCCATGGAAATAGTTCAGGGCTTTGTAATTCCAGCGGCAACTTAGTGGCAATGGCGCCGAGTATACTGACAAAACTGAGGACCGTGAACAGGAGATTAAACACAATCTCCGTCTTTGACTTCAGCACCTTGTGCAGCAACCAATATCCGATGGCTGCCAGGAGGCAACCCACCAGGCTGGATACAATGATCTTCACCGGCGTGGCGATGGTGGAGAAATCCACCCCAAGGTAATGCGTGTATATCTTTGCATAGATTATGGAGAGGATCCCCGATAGTATGCCCGATACCACTCCCAGCAATAATAATTTCTTCAGCATAATTATTTCTTTGTTACAGGCACAGAAAGCTCAAGGGAAATATTATCATCCACGTCTCCGGGCTTACCGATACCATAGTCATTCCGGTTCACCGTAAAAGCAGCGTGAAATAATCCACCCGCGCCGCTGCGCTGGAAGGTAAAAGGGAGGGTGAAAGGTTTTGTCACCCCGTGCATGGTGAGTGTGCCAATGGCCTGATAGCCAGCCCCGGCTTTCACCACCTTTGAAGACACAAAGGTGATCTTGGGATATTTCGCCCCATCAAACCATTCCGCACTCTTCGCGTGGGTGTTCATCACCCCGTTGCCGGTGTTGATGGAATTGATGTCCACCGCTACATTGAAGGAAGCCGTTGCCGGGCTATTCTCATCAAAATGGATCGCCCCCGTGAGTGTCCTGAATATTCCTCCTACGTCTCCGGAAGTCGAAAATTTGACAGAGTAGCCCGTGCCAATGTTCCAATCCGCCCCTGCCTGGCGAAATGAACTCGCCACTACCAGCAACAATAGCGCCGGTAGTACATTCAATATTTTCCTCATTATTTAGTGAATTCAGCGTTACCATCCAGGTTTACTGCATCGCTCAGCATAGCTTCGGGGAAGGAAGCGCCGATACCGAAATCAGAACGTTTGATGATCCCTGTGAATTTAAAACCAGCAGTGGTCTTCTTAGACATGGGGTTGACTACAGTTCCGTTGAACAGGGCGTTCAATGTAACGGATTTGGTTACGCCATGAAAAGTAAGGTCTCCTACCACCTGGTAGTTCTTGCCATCCAATTGCTTGAAAGAAGTGCTTTTGAAAGTCAGTGTAGGATATTTCGCCGCATCAAAGAATGCATCTGACTTAAGGTGGTTATCCCTGGCTTCAATCCCTGTGCTGAGGCTGGTGACATCTGCTGTGAGGTCGAGCACCGCATCAGAAAGATCGTCCTTGGAAGAAGTGATGGTAGCGCTCACCGATTTGAAACCGCCCTCGATAGTAGAAACGGTAAGGTGTGTAATACTCCAGTTCAATTGAGAATGTGCTTTGTCCAAAGTCCATGTCTGGGCAAATACGCTCACGGATAAAAAAAGACCGAGCGCAAACAGAGAAATTTTTTGCATGTGATGTAAGATTTTATTTTAGGTTACCTTTAGTAACTCAAAGTTATTTAGTAACTGGATCATTGCCAAGAGGGCACGCAATATAAACCTGGGAACATGGACGTAACTAACGTTGAAAATCAGTCACTTACAGTAGAAAAAAGAGCTAAAAATATTTTAGACCCCGCCGCGACTCCGCCGGATATCTGCCCCATCAGGGACATTCTCGGTCATTTCGGGGACAAGTGGTCCATTTTTACCATTCTTTCCCTGGGGCAAAAAGAGAAGATCCGCTTCAATGAATTGAAATCCATGGTGTCAGGCATTTCCCAACGGATGCTCACCGTTACCCTGAGATCCCTGGAAGAAAATGGCGTGGTGGAAAGGACCTGGTATCCTGAAATCCCACCCCGCGTGGAATATCAATTAACCCCGTTGGGCCAAAGCCTCCTGCATAAAATGGTGGAATTGTGGGAGTGGGCCAGTACCCATATGAATGATATCCAGCAATCCCGCGACCGCTTTGCCAGGAAGAATGGCAAGGATCAGGGTCACGCAAAGCCTCCCCGGAGGCACGCTATTGCTTCGTTTAAGGAACCGGCCGTAGCAAGTTAGTTGATCCTATTGAGTAGCCTGCCGGGGCTGCCTTAGTTGATCCTATTGAGTAGCCTACTCTGCCGGGGCTGCCATATGCCCATCGTCGCACACATTCCTGCGTCCTATGTAACCACCTTCTAAGTCTTTAAACATATACGTTTAAAAAGGGGCCCTTTTTAAACGTATATGTTTACGATCCTTGAGAGGGCTTCCTGATTAGTACCCCGACTCTTCCCATGAGAAAATTTTCCATGAGAAGTAGGGTCAGGACATTACTAAACATAAAGACAGTCCTACCATGCTGAAAAACAAGTTATTTATTGAACAATTGGATCAAAAACTGAAGCCCTTTATAGCGGCGGGAAAGAATTCAGTGCCGCCGAATGGTTGGGTCTATGCCATACGGACCGCACTGAACATATCCCTGCGACAATTAGGGGCGCGCATGTCCGTAACACCGCAAGCCATAAAAGGTATTGAAAATAGGGAGAAGGACGGATCCCTCTCTCTCAGCCATCTGCAGGAAATAGCCCAGGCTTTGGATATGCAATTCGTATATGGCTTCATTCCCAATGACGGGACACTCGAAGCCTTAATCGAACGAAAAGCCAGGGAGATGGCGGAAAGAACATTACAGTTCGACGGCACAGAAAGAGTTATCCAGCGGCGCACCGAATCGATAAAAGAAAAACTGCCCAGAAGTATGTGGGATTAATCACGCCATCCCCCCGTCGCAACCGACGACCTTCCCCGTCATATATTCGTTGCCCATTAAAAATAAAATGACCCCGGCCACTTCGTCTGCTCGCCCAACCCGCCCAAGGGGAATTTGCGTTGCGTACTGTGCGAAGGCCTGCCGCCTGGTATCTTCCGGGAGGAAATCCCACCAGGGAGTGTCTATCACACCCGGAGATACAGCATTAATGCGGAACTGTTTGAGTTCTTTTGCCCAGATAGGCACCATGATCTCCAGGGCCCCGTTGGCGGCGCCAATTCCTGAAGTGCCCGGCATTTTAGCCGTGGCGGTAATAGCCGTTATGAGTGTGATGCTACCCCCTTCCTGTAAATAGGGTATGGAAGCCTGTACGGTATTCAGGTGTGACCAGTACTTTTCCTCAAAGCCCTGTCGGATATCATCGATGGATGCCTCTGCAAAGTTGCCCAGGCCCTTACTGCTGCCCAGGGCAATGACCAGGTGATCGAATTTCCCCTGCGTTTTGAAAAAATCGTCCAGCTCCGTGCGACGGCTGCTGTCTACGGCAGCAATGTGCAATCCGCGTTCTTCCGCGGCCTTTAGTTTGCCGGCGTTCCTGCCGGTAACGGTTACGATCGCTTGCTCATCGGATAGTTGTAAGGCAGTGGCAAGTCCAATACCGGAGGAGGCGCCGGCGATGATGATCTTCTTGTTTTTAAACGTTGATGCCATGATATTTTGCTTTTAATATGTACAGCAAATATCGCATGGCCGGAGGCCCCATTACTGGCCCCTTCATGCTTTGTATGAGCCGGATCATGCATGGCAGGAGGCGCTTACACCTGCCCTGCCCGGAAAGCCAACGGCGTTTGGCCTGTCGCCTTTTTAAAGAACCGGCTGAATGTGCCGGGGTCACTGAAATCCAATTCATAGGCTATTTCTGCCACGGAACGGGTCGTATATTTCAGCAAAGAACTGGCCTCCTGCAGCAGCATTTCCTTGATCGTATCGGAGGCCGTCCGCCCGGTGGTATCCTTTATAATCCGGTTCAGGTGATTAGGAGTCACAGACAGCATTGCCGCATAATCGGCCACCTGGCGTTGGGTCAGGTAATGCTGGCTGACCAATGTTTTGAACCGGCTTACCAGCCCCCCGTTACCGGATAAATCGGCCTTCCCCTGCCATTCCTGGCGCTCGTAGCTGCGCTTGGCCTCCAGCAAAATGAGATACACGTACATTTTTACCGCCTTTGCTTTGCCCGTGTTATTTTGCCTCAATTCCTCGTTTATCCTCAGTATATGTCCCGTAATCGTATCCAGTTCGGAGGCGGACAGGGAAAAAAGGGGGAGGCCGTTCGGATCATAGAAGGGAAATTCCGAAGAGATCCTGATGGAAGGGATCAGCTCACTGAGAAAATCTTCCGTAAATAGAATATAGTATCCGAAGGCATCCTGACTGATATTGTTCTTTGAAATGATCTGGTTGGGATAGGTAAAGCAAATGGTTCCGGGCTGGTGAGTATAGTTGTCCAACCCTATCTGCATATCCATGGTACCCGACACCGTAAGGCTGATCCTGTAAAATGCGGACTTTAACGGTCCCATCGAACGGAGAAGCCCTTCACTGGAATATAACTCAAAACCTTCGATGGCCAGCGATTTGTCCAGCCGGTTGTTCCCGAAAGAGGAGGAGACGTCTTCAGAACGATGTACAGGACGGAATTTTTCCAGTTTAAAGCGCGGGATGTCTTTGTTCCTGATGGCGGGGGGCTTTTTCATTACATAAATCCCAGTTCCAACCTTGCCTCTTCGCTCATCATGTCCTTAGTCCATGTAGGGGTAAAGGTCAGGTTCATATGAACGTCGGTTACTCCTTCCACGGCGCGTACCTTGGCCTCCGCATCGAAGAGGATTTCGGGAGCTGCCGGGCAGGCAGGAGCGGTCAGGGTCATGGTGATCTTTACTTCACCGCTGTCCCCTATTTCAATATTATAGACCAACCCCAGGTCGAATATGTTCGTCGGTATTTCCGGATCGAATACGGTGCGCAGGGCGTCTTCTATGCGCGCGCGGAGATCGGTTTCGTTCATGTCGTTTCCTTTTTTACGTCCTGCAGGTGAAAAGCCAGGGCATAATTTTTCATTTGTTTCAGCATGGACAACAACCCGTTGGAACGGGTGGGCGAGAGGTGGCTGCGCAGTCCTATATCATCGATGAAGTGGACATCGGCCTCCACGATCTCCTTCGGGCTATATCCCGACAGCACTTTGATCACCATGCTGATCAGGCCCTTTGTGATCAGGGCGTCGCTGTCGGCCGTGAACCAGATCTTGCCGTCCCGGTAGTCGGGATGAAGCCATACCCGGGACTGACAACCCCTGATCAGGTTATCATCTATTTTATATTGCTCTTCAATGAGGGGTAATTCCTTTCCCAGTTGAATGATGTACTCATACTTTTCCATCCAATCGGGGAAAAAGGCGAATTCTTCTACTATAGCCTCTTGTTGTTCGTTGATCGTCATATGTCCGGTTTTAACCCAATATCCGCTCGGCCTTCTTCACTGCAGCGAGCAGCCTGTCTACATCCTCCGTCGTATTATACACGGCAAAAGAGGCCCTCACCGTTCCGGGTATCCCTAATCTATCCATCACCGGCTGCGTACAATGGTGGCCCGTGCGCACGGCAATGCCTTGTTTATCCAGCAATTCTCCTACGTCAAAGGGATGATGGTCCCCCAACAGGAAGGAGATAGCACCGGCCCTATGCCTGGCTTCCCCGATAAACCGCAGGGTGGGAACAGTGGACAGGGCTTCAATGGCGTATGACATTAGGTGTTCTTCTATTGCGTGGATCCGTTCGATTCCAATGCTTTCCACAAAATCCAGGGCGGCCCCCAACCCAATGGCGCCGGACATATCGGGCGTTCCGGCTTCAAACTTGAACGGCAATTCATTGTAGGTCGTCTTTTCAAAAGTGACCGTCTTGATCATCTCCCCACCTCCCTGGTAAGGGGGTAATTTGTTCAACCAGGATTCCTTACCGTATAATACTCCCACGCCCGTTGGCCCATAGATCTTATGACTGGAGAAGACCAGGAAATCGGCATCCAGGTCCTGGACGTCGATGGGGAAATGTTGCACGGCCTGTGCGGCGTCGATCAATACAGGGATGCCTGCTTCGTGCGCGGCACTGATCATTTCACGAACAGGATTCACAGTACCCAGGCTGTTAGAGACGTAGGTGAGCGCCAGTATCTTCACCTTCCCTTTCAGGAGCTGGTGGAACGCTTCCAGGTCCAGTTCTCCTTCGGGGGAAAAAGGGATCACTTTCAGGGTGGCCCCATAATATTCACAGGCCATTTGCCAAGGAACAATATTGGAGTGGTGCTCCATCCCCGAGATGAGGACTTCGTCTCCCGGCTTCAGGAACGCCCGCCCGAAAGTGGCGGCAACAAGGTTGATCCCTTCTGTCGTCCCCTTGGTAAAAATGATCTCATGGTCGTGGGCTGCATGAATATAGGCCGCCACCTTGCGGCGAGCCTCTTCAAAGGCATCGGTCGCCAGTTGACTCAACCGGTGAACACCCCTGTGCACATTGCTGTTGATAGTCCGGTAGTAGTCGTCCAGGGCTTCCAATACGGCCTGCGGCTTCTGGGTAGAAGCCGCATTGTCCAGGTAAACCAGGGGATACCCGTATACAGTAGTATGAAGGATCGGAAATGAGGCCCGGATCGCTTCTATCGGAATAGGTTCATATGTGTTCAATGTGTGCGACATCTTGCAAATTGGTTACCGGCCTCTCCCTGAGCAGGTGCTTTTCAAGGTGCTTTTGCACGGGAGCAGAGGAGACCCTTTCAGTAATATCGGCGCCAAAAGCCTGCACCAGCATTTCTTTTGCCTTTTCCTCCCCGATGCCCCTGGCCCTTAAATAGAACAGGGATTCCGGATTGAATTGACCGATCGTGGAGCCGTGGCTGCACTTGACGTCGTCGGCAAAAATTTCCAACTGGGGCTTGGAATGTACAAGTGCTTTATCCCCTAATAAAAGGTTGTTGTTCTGTTGGAAAGCATTGGTTTTCTGGGCAGCCTGCCGGACAAAGATCTTACCATTGAAGACAGCCCTGGAACTGCCTTGCAACACTCCTTTATACAACTCATTGCTTTCGCAATGGGGATGAATGTGGTCTACCAGCGTATGATTATCGATCAGTTGCTGGTTATTGGGAAGGTATAGTCCGTATAAATGACATTCGGAACCCGAACCATCCAGCGTAACCTGCAATTGGTTGCGGATTAGGTCCGCCTCCGGAAGACTGATGGTCACGTTGTCATAACGGCTGTTCCTGGCCTGGGAAACCTGGGTATGACTAACCAGCCGCTCCCCCTTCCTTCCGCTCTGCAATACGTAATGCGTTAACTGCGCTCCGTCTTCCAAGGCGCATTCCAGAACGGTATTCACCAGGACGGCCGCCTCCCCTTTCACGCAGGCGGTAGATTCCATGAAATGCAATTCTGCATGGCTGTGAAGGATCACCAGGTGCCTGGGTTGGAAGAAAGCGGGCACTTCTGCCGTATATAGGTGGAGGATATGCAAAGGCTTTTCAGCTTTGATCCCCTTTTTGACTTCTACAAACAGTCCGTCCTCAAAGAAAGCCGTATTCGCAGCAGAGAAAGGATAGCCTTCCGTTTGCAGGTGTCGGCCCGCGTAATGGGTAAAGGTCTCTGAATGGGTCACTTCCGCAAGCGGGCGGACCGTTACTCCAATTTCTCCGGGCAGTTCCGATAAGGACAGGTCTATACGGCCGTTGACCAGGACCACCTGGTAAGCGTCCCATCCTTCCACGGTGTTCTTGCGTATCAGTTCCTTAAGTATACTTTTATCCGCCAATTCCGGGATGCTGATGTCATAGGCATCCTTGAGGAAGGGAGCCATATTGGTAAAACGCCAATCTTCGTCTTTGATAGTAGGAAACCCTTTCTCGCGGAATTGTTCGAAAGCTTTTCCCCTCCGGGTGCTAAGAGATGACGTTTCTTCCGTGGCAAGAACAGGGGGGCGTTCTTCGTACGCCCGGATCAATTTATCATATAATGTCGTTCCGGCGTTGCTCATATTACAATCTGTTGCGCAGTAGCGTTCTCCTGCATGGTCTCCTTCAACCAGTCATATCCTTTTTCTTCCAGTTCCAGGGCGAGCTCTTTAGTGCCCGACCGGACAATCCTTCCGTCATACAATACGTGTACAAAGTCCGGGACGATATATTCCAGCAAACGCTGATAGTGCGTAATGATGATAAAGGCATTATCGGCCGAACGCAGCTTGTTCACTGCACCCGATACAATACGGAGGGCGTCGATATCCAACCCGGAATCGGTCTCATCCAGAATAGCCAGGCGGGGTTCCAGCATGGCCAGTTGAAAAATCTCGTTGCGCTTCTTTTCCCCTCCGGAAAAACCTTCATTTAAGGAACGGTTGACCAGGCCGGCGTCAAATTCCACCAGGGCCTGGCGCTCTTTGGAAAGGCGCAGGAATTCCCTGGCTTCCAAAGGAGGAAGGCCCCTGTGGGCGCGAATTTCGCTAACCGCCGTTTTTAGGAAATTAATATTGGAGACACCAGGAATTTCCACCGGGTACTGAAATGCCAGGAACACCCCTTCACGGGCCCGAACTTCAGGGGACATGTCCAGCAAGTCCTTTCCATCCAACAACACCTGTCCGTTGGTGACCCGGTAACTATCCCTTCCAGACAGTACGGAGGCAAGGGAGCTTTTACCGGAACCATTGGGTCCCATGATAGCGTGTACCTCTCCAGCATTCACCTGGAGGTTAATCCCTTTCAAAATCTTCTTTTCTTCTACTTCAGCATGTAAATTTCTAATACTCAGCATGATGTTGATTTAACCCACACTTCCTTCCAGTGTGATCGATAATAATTTTTGGGCTTCCACGGCAAATTCCATGGGGAGTTGATTCAGCACTTCTTTTGCGTAACCATTAATGATCAGGGCTACCGCTTTTTCCGTGTCAATACCCCTTTGGTTAAGATAAAAGAGCTGATCTTCCCCGATCTTCGAAGTGGTGGCTTCATGCTCCACCTTGGCGGTGGCATTGCGCGACTCTATGTAGGGAAAAGTATGCGCCCCGCACTGGTCACCGATCAGTAAGGAATCGCACTGGGTGAAGTTGCGGGCATAGTTGGCTTTGCTGCCGATCTGGACAAGCCCCCGGTAACTGTTGTTTCCTTGTCCGGCGGAGATCCCTTTGGAAATGATCCGGCTTTTGGTTTCCCGCCCGATATGATGCATCTTGGTTCCGGTGTCGGCGATCTGTTTACCGGCCGTCACCGCCACTGAATAAAATTCACCGGTAGAATAATCCCCTTGCAGGATCACACTGGGGTATTTCCAGGTGATAGCCGATCCGGTCTCCACCTGTGTCCAGGATATTTTGGAATGGGCGCCCTTACAGATGCCCCTTTTGGTCACAAAGTTGTATATCCCTCCTTTGCCTTCTTTGTCCCCGGGATACCAGTTCTGGACGGTAGAATATTTAATTTCCGCTCCTTCCAGGGCAATCAGTTCCACCACCGCCGCGTGCAACTGGTTCGTATCCCGTTTCGGGGCGGTACACCCTTCCAGGTAACTTACGTAGCTGTTTTCATCGGCAATAATAAGGGTACGTTCAAACTGACCATTGTTCTCCGCATTGATCCTAAAGTAAGTGGACAACTCCATGGGGCAGCGCACCCCCTTGGGAATGTAGACAAATGATCCGTCTGAAAAGACGCCGGCGTTCAGGGCGGCAAATATATTATCGGAATGAGGAACCACGGAACCCAGGTACTTGCTGACCAGTTCCGGATGTTCCTGCACGGCTTCCCCTAAAGAACAAAAAATGATACCCAGGTCCGCCAATTGCTTCTTGTAGGTGGTAGCCACTGACACACTGTCAAAAATAACATCCACCGCCACTCCCGCCAGTACCTTCTGCTCCGACAGGGGAATTCCCAGTTTTGCAAAAGTGGCCAGCAATTCAGGGTCTACTTCGTCAAGGCTTTGGTATTTAGCCTGTTGTCTCGGGGCTGCGTAATAAGAGGCCGCTTGGAAGTCGATATCAGGGAGGGTGAAATTCTGCCAGGTGGGCAATGGCTCTTTCAGGAAAGCCTGATACGCCTTCATCCTCCAATCCAATAACCAGGAAGGTTCATTCTTCTTCTCAGAAATGTAGCGAACCGTGTCTTCGCTCAAACCCAGGGGGGCAACATCCATATCAATGTCCGTCACAAACCCGAATTCGTATTCCCGGTTAGCCAGTTCTTCTAATATATCGTTCTCATTGTTCATTTACGACCGTCTTTACACTGCGAAACTTTCACCGCAACTACAAGTGCGGGTAGCATTCGGGTTATTAAATACAAATCCTTTCCCATTCAATCCGCCCGTATAATCCAACTCTGTTCCGTAAAGGTACAAGAGGCTCTTCATGTCTACTACGACTTTAATGCCTTTGTCTTCGAATACCTGGTCTCCCTCTTTTTCCGTATTATCAAAAACCAACTGATATTCTAAACCGGAACACCCCCCTCCTTTTACACCTACCCTTACGAACGAGTCGGATCCCCTTTTTTCGGAAATCATCAGGTCGTGTATATGTGCTTCTGCCATCGGCGATACCGTAATCATATATAGAGTTTTATCCCGCAAAATTACGAGATTTTAGCCGTAACGGGAATATAGATAGTGAGGATGCTGCGGTAAAGACAAATTCATGACAGAAAGTGACGCAGAAACAATTTTTTTGAAAAAATAATCCTTATAATTTCTTTCGTACGAAAAAAATCCTACCTTAGGGGAATGAAGTCGAATATGATATCCCCCGATCCGAATAAGCCGGCGGAACCCACCAAGGCAGAACTCGAAATCCTCCAGGTCCTGTGGCAAAATGGTCCCTCGACCGTTCGCTTTGTAAACGACCTGCTGAATGAACAAAAACGGGCCGTCCAGTATACTTCCACACTGAAGCAAATGCAGATAATGGTGGAAAAGGGCATGCTAAAAAGGGACGAGCGCAGCATGAAACACATTTATATCCCGGTGGAAGAAGAGCAAAAGACCAAAAGCTTGCTGCTGGACCGTTTTGTGGACGCCCTGTATAACGGATCGGCCAGCAACCTGATGATGCAGTTACTGGGGAACAAGAAAACGTCCAAAAACGAACTACAGGCTATTAAGGACCTCATCAATAAACTGGATAAGGATCTGTAATTAATTGTATCGATCACCATTCAAAGTCTTCATAATGCCATTCGCTTTTCAAAATCTGCCTGCCGCAGGATATGTCATTCAAGCCCTTTGCTGGACCCTTATCCATTCATTGTGGCAAAGCCTCATTGCCGCCGTTGTAGCCGGGTGCATCATTGTGATCACAAAAAAATCCAGTTCCAGCCTGCGATATACCCTGCTGACGCTGTTGTTTTTTGTATGTATGGCGGTCTCGGCCGGTACTTTTATCAGGTTACTCTATCAAAGCGAGCAGCAGGCGGCCACCGGTAATGTTACCCAGCAAAGATATATTTCGTCCGGATCCTCACAAGTAACCTTCTTCCCGCCCGGCCGGGGAACGGCAAACGCGAAGGTTACCCTGCCGGAACAAACCCCTCCTCCGCTGAGCGCAAGGATTGAAAAATTCTGCAACGACCATGCATTCTCCATCGTCTCGTTCTGGATGATATTCCTGATGGTAAAACTTTGGAGGACCGGTATCTCCCTGAATTACATCCGGCGGATCCGCCGGTACAAAACCAGCGCCGCCCCGGATTACTGGTCCGACCGGATTCTGGAATTGGCAGCCAGCCTGGGGATGCAAACACCCATTCAATTGCTGGAATCGGGATTGATCACGGTTCCCATGGTGATTGGATTTATAAAACCGGTCATCCTCGTCCCACTGGGTATCCTGACCGAACTCCCTCCCGACCAGTTAGAAGCCGTATTGTTGCACGAACTGGCCCATATCCGCCGCAAAGACTATCTCGTTAACCTCATCCAGAACTTTGCCGAGGCCCTTTTCTTCTTTAATCCCGCCTTATTATGGATTTCGTCCCTGATCAGGGAGGAAAGAGAAAACTGCTGTGACGACGTGGCCATCGGCGCCACCCGCAGCAAATCGCAACTGATCCACGCCTTAGTCGCTTTCCAGGAATACGGGGACCGTATTCCCGCTTTTGCCCTTGCTTTTCCCGGGAGGAAGACCCATTTACTGGACCGCGTGAAGCGCATTGTCTACAATCGAAATAAAACATTAAACGCCATGGAAAAAACCCTACTTGCCGCCTGTTTACTGACGGCCGGCACGCTTACCGTCGCTTTTTCACCCCTGAATCCTCACCGGTCGCTCTCCCATCTTGAGACAGCCATTGCCCGCCTGGCCAACAGGGACACGGTACCGCCCGTAGCGCCGGTGCCACCGGTGTCACCTGCCATAGCCCCTGCGGCTCCTGTCACCGACTTCGCCGCCCCCGTCGTTGCAGCTCCTGTCCCTAACGCCGCCGTTCCATCTGTGCCGGCCCAGTTCGCTCAGTTGGCCCCGTTACCTGTGGCACCTGTAACGAACATTATTATGCCTGTGGCACCTATAACAAACATCGCTATGCCTGTAGCGCCCATCGCACCAAGGGCAGCCATTGACACCATGCCCGTTCCGCCACCTCTTCCCCGTCTCCGTATATCTTCCGACGAATTGCAAGGGGGTACGTTCCGGGGCAGCCTGAAGGCGGACGGGGACGTCATTGAATATGCCAGAGGGATCTTGACGAAAGACAATACGACCAAGTACTTCCTGGGCACCAACCTGGTTGTTCAGACCAATGGGGTAACGACGGCGCTCTATATCAACAGCAAAAGGATTCCAAACGACCAATTGGGCAATTACAAATTACAGGTGGACGCTATTATCGACCAATTGGACGCAGAATCTAAGCGTCAGGCCAGGGCATACGCCCAGGATTACGCCGCCAGTTCAGCAGCAGAGGGCCGCGGTTATGTCGCCAATAATAACGGAGGTGATGTTATCATCAGAGGAAAGGGTGTGTCCGGCCGCGCCCAGTCTATCACCATAGGAAAAGGCGATTCTGCCCTGACCGTTACCAGCATTACCGACAACGGCACCACCGAAGACGTGCTGATCACCACCACCGTTTCCGGGGATGGAAGCTCAAACACTTCGGGTGGTGGTAACGTGAACGCCACATCCTATTCTGTCGACTCGGTCAGGGCTTATTCCACTCTCGGTTACAACAACACCATCACCGACGGAAACCGGCCCATCCTGGATGCCATCCTTGAAGAGCACCTGGCCTCCGACACCAAGGAACTCTCTTTTTCCCTGACCTACCACCACTTCATTATCAACGGTGTGCACCAATCTGACGAAGTCTTCAACCGTTTCCGGGATAGATACGTGAAAGGCAAAAAAGACTCCTATAATTACATTCGCAAAGACGGGAGCATTACTTCCACAATAGGAGAGTCGACTTCAAATTAATCATATTCATCCTCAATTCCGTCCATTCATACGGTGGGACCGGTACGGAGATAAAATATTGCTACCTTCAGCGCAAATGCAATAACTATCTATGTATCGGTCCTTTACTTTGAGCCTCCTGCTGACGCTAGGCACGCTGTTCTCCTTTGCACAAACTTCTTCCACTTTGTATGTCCCCAGGGATATCGGGATAGCCTATAAAAAAGGAACCCGCTCCCCCGATGGGAAACCCGGCCCCCGGTACTGGCAAAACACCGGCCGGTATTCCATCACCGTCACCGCCATGCCTCCGGACAGGACCATACAGGGAAGCGAGCAGATCGTCTATAGTAATAACAGCCCGGACACCCTGAAGTATATCGTCATCCGCCTAGTGCAGAACATCCACAAACCGGGTGTGGCCCGCTACGGTGATGCCGACTCGCTCTATTTTAATTCCGGTGTGCATATCGACAACTATACAGAAAACGGCGAAACAAAAGCATGGCATGATCCCAATGGACACGCTACCTGGCAGGGCGTGCGACTTTCGCAACCCCTATTGCCCCATGATTCCGTAAAGCTATCTATTGACTGGCATTATGAGATCTCTTTAAAAAGCGGACGGGAAGGAATGCTTGATTCCACCACCTATTACCTGGCGTATTTTTACCCCCGCGTCTCGGTATACGATGATTATAATGGGTGGGATATGCTCAATTTCACGGACGGACAGGAATTTTACAATGATTTCAATGATTACTCACTGCAGGTAAAGGTCCCTGCCAACTATATCGTTTGGTCCACGGGAACCCTCCAAAACCCGACGGAAGTATTGCAACCTGCTTTTGCCGCTAAACTGGCGCAGTCGATGACTTCAGACCAGGTGGTCCATATTGCCACGAAGGCCGATGAAGCCAGCAAGTCCGTCACTATCGCGGCCCCGGTCAATACCTGGAAATGGAGTGCTGCAGATATATCGGATGTGACTGTAGCACTGAGCGACCACTACGTATGGGACGGCACCAGCGTGCTGGTGGACGACGCTTCAGGGCGTAGGACAAGCGTTCAATCTGCGTTTAATGATACGGCCATGGATTTCCATCACGCCGCTGCATTCGGGAGCCACGCCATAGGCTGGTTCTCCCATAACTGGCCTGGTGTGGCCTTCCCCTTTCCTAAGATGACACTGGTGCAGGGGTATGCCGACATGGAATATCCCATGATGGTCAATGACGGGAGCAACGATGACCTGAATTTTTCCAGGCTGGTAGCGGACCACGAGATTGCCCATTCCTATTTTCCCTTCTACATGGGAATCAATGAAAGCCGGTACGCTTTTATGGACGAGGGCTGGGCCACCACGCTGGAATTGCTCATTGGCAGGACTGAATTAAAAGGAGATTCCGCCGACCAGTTCTATCGGGATTTCCGTGTAGATTATTGGATCCACGATCCATCCAGCAATGAAGACCTGCCCATTATCACTCCTTCCAATAACCTGAGTGGGGCGGCCTACGGGAATAACTCTTATGGAAAAGCCTCCCTTGGCTACCTGGCGGTCAAAGACCTCCTGGGAGATGATCTGTTCAGGAAAAGCCTCCATGCATATATGGATCGCTGGCATGGCAAACACCCCGTTCCCTGGGACTTCTTTTATTCCATTAACGACGCCTCCGGAAAAAACCTGAATTGGTTTTGGAACAATTGGTTCTTCTCTAACGGGTACATTGACCTGGCTATCCGGGACGTTGCTGCTTCGGGGAGTGGATATGCTGTTTCGATAGAGAACATCGGTGGTTTTGACGCCCCGTTTGATTTGCATGTCCATTACGTGGACGGCACGACCGATGTTCTTCATAGCACCCCTCAAGTATGGAGCACCGGAGACAAGACCATCAAAGTACCGGTCCCCACAAAGAAAAAGATCCAATCCATCCTGCTGAACGGGGGCATATTTATGGATGCCGACAACTCAAACAATACCTGGAAAGCTAATTAACGAATATAGGCCTGGGATCTTGTCAATGACAAGATCCCAGGCCTATTCAATCACCACTTCTCCTGTTTGTATCATCTTATAAATGGTGGACTTTCCAATGCCCAGCTTACCCGCGACCCTCACGACATTGTGATCGTACGTTCGTAAGAAGGATTGGATGATCTGCACCATATAGGCGCGCAGCGGCCTCTCCTGCCCCGCCCCGAATGGGCCTCCGGCAGCCGTATTTTCCAATGTTTCGCGTAACTGCGCTAATTCGTGTTCCAGCGATTGTAACTTATGAATCCTGGCCACCGCATTCCAAAGCAGTTCGGCCGTAAATTCATTCTTTACAAAATAGTCGGAGGCCCCTTCTTTTAGCAATTCCACGGCTGCGGCAGCGTCCTCCTGATCGCTGATTACGATGACTGGTAATTTTGGGTGGCTGGCCCTGACGTTGCGGAGTAAATCCGGGCCATCCAGGCCGGGTAATGAATAATCAAAGATGATTAATCCCGGGCGGGAGGAAAGGTCTTGAAGGTAATCCCCATCTGAAACAAGCCGTTCCATCCCATAGTTGGGATTCAGGGATAAAGGGCAGGCCAATATTTCACCGTACCATGGATCATCTTCGATGAAAAAGATCTTGAATTTTTCCACGTGAGGTATTTTTCGTTAGGTTATGACAGCGAACACAAATTATAGAAAATATGAACTAGTAGGTAGCTTACCTTCGGGCTAAATATTCGTGATATGTTTGACGCGTCTGTATATGTCCGGAGAAGGGCCCAACTCAAGTCCCTGGTAGGGAACGGGTTGATATTGCTGCCAGGAAATGAAGACAGCAGCATGAGTTATAAAGACAATGTCTATCCCTTCCGCCAGGATAGTTCTTTCCTTTACTTTTTCGGTCTGGACAGGCCGGGACTGGTCGCCGTGCTGGATACAGACAGCGGGGCGGAACTGCTTTTCGGAGACGATATAGACATAGAGGACCTGGTTTGGACAGGGCCCGTAGAACCGCTGTCGGATCAAGCTGCCAGGGTAGGCGTACGGGACATCAGGCCTTCCAAAGGGCTGGCCACATTCCTTAAGAGCGCCCGTTCGAAAGACCAGCCCGTGCATTTTCTTCCTCCTTATAGGCCTGAACATACCTTGCAACTGCATGAATGGTTGGGAATACCCATTGCGGCCGTTGCCCAGGCAGCTTCCTTATCCCTGATCAAGGGCATCGTCTCCCTGCGCTCCATCAAGTCCGATGAAGAATTGGGCGAGATAGAAAAGGGCGTGAATGCAACGAATGCCATGCAACTGGCCGCCGCCAGGGGAGCCAAAGAAGGAATGACAGAAGCCCAACTGGCAGGGGTCCTTCAGGGCATTGCCATAGGGGCGGGCGGCAACCTGGCCTTCCCGACGATCCTGACGGTGAATGGGCAGATCCTCCATAATCATTACAGTGCACACCTGTTGGAAAAGGGACGTTTAGTCCTCTGCGACTGCGGAGCAGAGACGGCCTCCCATTACGGGGGAGACCTTACCCGGACCTTCCCGGTGGACCCGCAATTCAATTCATTACAAAGAGAAGTGTACCAAATCGTTCTGACTGCTCACGAAACCGCCGTACGTGCACTGAAGCCAGGCATTGCCTACAAAGACGTACACCTGCTGGCCTGCAGCAAGCTGGTGGAAGGCCTTCAGGCCCTCGGGCTGATGAAGGGAGACGTTTCAGAAGCCGTATCGGAAGGGGCACACGCCCTCTTTTTCCAATGCGGACTCGGTCATATGCTTGGGTTAGACACCCATGATATGGAAAACCTGGGAGAAGCCTACGTCGGCTATACCGACACCCTGACCAAAAGCACGCAGTTCGGACTCAAATCCCTGCGCCTGGGGCGCCCGCTGGAGGCAGGGTTTGTGCTCACCGTGGAACCCGGATTATATTTCATTCCGGAACTGATAGAGAGCTGGAGCAGTACCCGGAAATTGGAACGCTTTATCAACTATGATAAGGTAAAGACCTTCCGGAATTTCGGCGGGATCAGGATAGAAGAAGATTTCTTCATTACCGCATCGGGTAGCCGGCTACTGGGAGACCCGTTGCCTAAAAGCATCCAGGAGATCGAAGCGCTAAGGTCTAAGTGACCACCCGCAAACTGATTTGAGGGAAAGGCGTACCTTCATAGGTGTAAATAGTGGAGGTCCATGATCGTAGATACTTTTAACCGGGTGCATGATTATTTGAGAATATCGCTCACCGATAATTGCAACCTGCGATGTTTCTATTGCATGCCGGAGGAAGAGTATGCATTCACCCCCGCTTCCCAGCTGATGCAAGCCTCCGAGATCGGGGCCATCGCCAGGCAGTTCACGGACATGGGCGTCCGGAAGATCCGTCTCACAGGAGGGGAACCCCTGGTTCGCAAGGATGCGGCGGAGATCATATTATCCTTGTCCAAACTACCCGTTACACTGACCATGACCACCAATGCCACACGCCTGCATCACTTTACAGGTGTGTTGCAGGAGGCGGCCATCACATCCGTCAATATCAGCCTGGACACGCTTCAGGAAGACCGGTTCCGGATCATTACCCGCCGGGACCAGTTCAAAGTCGTGATGGACAATATTCAACTGCTCATCGGACTGGGCATCCATGTCAAGGTGAACGCCGTAATCATGAAAGGCTTTAATGACGATGAGATCAATGATTTTATTGCCTGGACCAGGGACAACCCCGTTCATGTACGTTTTATAGAATTTATGCCCTTCAGCGGCAACCGCTGGACCAGCAACAAGGTCTTTACCTGGCGGGAAATGCTGGAAGCGATAGATAAAAAATACGAGATCGTCCGATGGGAAGATGAGCCCCACGATACCGCTAAAAATTATCATATCGCCGGTCATGCCGGCACCTTTGCCGTCATCAGCACCCTGAGCGCCCCTTTCTGTTCCACCTGCAACCGGATGAGGCTCACGGCAGACGGGAAAATGAAAAACTGCCTCTTTTCCGGGGAAGAAACTGACTTGCTGGGGGCCTTAAGACGGGGGGAAGACCTGGGCGCCCTTATCCGAAGTTCTGTCTGGCAAAAGAAGGAAAAACTAGGGGGTCAGTTCAATACCACCTTTGACCTATTAGAAGCGGACACCCTGGTCAACAGGAGTATGATCACCATTGGAGGATAATATGCCATTAACAGTGCTTACATTTGGCCAGATCGCAGACATTACGGGCAGTACCGCCCTGGGGACGGATGCATTGCCCGACATCGGCGCATTGCCCGATACCGACGCATTAAACGCGTGGCTCCACGAGCGGTATCCCCGGTTGCAGCACCTAAAATATATGATAGCAGTAGATAAAAGGTCGGTGCGGGAGAATACCCCCCTGTCCTCCCACTCTGTGGTCGCTTTACTACCCCCTTTTTCCGGAGGATAATTCCATGCCAAAAGACCGTAACCACCACGCACGCTATCAACGCCAGGTATTACTGGAGGGATGGGGCCCGAACGCCCAGCAAAAACTTTTACAGGCCCGCATCCTGGTCATCGGTGCGGGAGGGCTTGGTTGCCCTGCGCTTCAATACCTGGCCGCTGCGGGCGCGGGCGTGCTGGGTATCGTGGATGACGATCGGGTTGCGATCACCGATCTGCACCGGCAGATCTTATATACGGCTGCTGACGAAGGAGCGCTCAAGGCAGAAAAGGCGGCGGAGTTCCTCCGGCGGATGAACCCACTAGTTAATACGGAATCCTATTGTGTTCGCCTTACCAATGCGAATGCCTTATCGATCATTGAAAAATATCAAATCATCGTAGACGCATCCGATAATTTCGGGACTCGTTACCTGGTGAATGACGCCTGCGTACTTCTGGGCAAGCCATTGATATACGGCAGCGTTTCGCGCTTCGAAGGCCAGGTGGCGGTTTTCAATTTGCCAGGCGCCGGCCACATGGCCCCGGGCACAGGCGGTGTGGCCTCAAGCGTCGCGACAGCGGGCGCTGCCTCCACCAACTACCGGGACCTTTTCCCCGTCCCTCCCGACCCGGGAGAAGTGCTCTCCTGTTCGGAAGCAGGTGTCCTCGGCGTAGTGACAGGCATTATCGGGTCTATGCAAGCATTGGAGGCCCTTAAGGTGGCCACGGGCGTAGGAAGTCCACTGATCAACAAGTTATTGACTTACCATGCCCTCTACAATAGTTTTTACGAAGTATCCATTCTCCCTTCGGGAAAGATATCCGGCCCCGCCAATGCGGCGGCATTCAGGGAATGGCCTTACGGCGACGGATGCGGCGCGCCCGGCAAATGGCACGGTGCGGCCGGCGCCCTAGCCGGCGAAGGTCTGTCCGGTGCCGGCGCCCCGGGCTTCGCCACCGTTGACGCTGCCCGTTTTGACGAGCTGCGCGCCCAGGAAGGTGTCTTAGTCATTGACGTCCGCGAGATCGGTGAATCTCCTTTCATCGATCAGTTTGAGCACACGCAATTACCCCTCAGCCGTTTGCGCAGTACTGATCCGCCATACACAGGTCAAACCATTGTCGTATTTTGCCAATCGGGAAAGCGCAGCCTGGAGGCAGCGGGCATCCTGGCAGCCCGCAATACCGTCTTCCAGTTAGAACAGGGCATCATGGGCTGGCTGGCCCTTCAATCGTAGGCTTCAAACAAATTACACTCATGGACACAAATCATGCAATGAAGAACATATTCCACCAGGGGCCCATTCCTCCGGGCCTGGTAGCCGAAAGCCTGCAAAAGCACAGCAGCCGGACAGATATTGGGGCGCACAGTATGTTTTTGGGACAGGTGCGCAGCGACATCCTGGGAGGACAAACCGTCACCGCCATAGAATATACGACGTATGCGGATATGGCCTTGGAACAGATGCAGGAGATCAGGGAATCCATCTTCGCCAAATATCCCCTCACCTGCCTGCACGTACACCATAGCCTGGGAATAGTGAAAGCGGGGGAGATCTCCCTGTTCGTATTTGCCTCCTCTGTGCACCGGCGGGCAGCCATAGACGCCTGCAATGAGATCGTGGAAGCCGTCAAGTCCACGCTGCCGGTATGGGGAAAAGAAATATTCGACAACAGCGATTCCCGCTGGAAAGTAAACCAATAGAGATGGTGAATATCACGCACAAAGTCAGCAGCCTTCGAAAAGCCATTGCCGGGGCCATTATTACCGTATCCCTGCCGGAAACCATCCAGGCTATTGAGCGCCGTCAGGTCCCCAAGGGGGATGTCTTTGAATTCTCCCGGGCGGCAGGCCTGCTGGCCATTAAAAGAACCAGCGACGTTATTCCCGATTGCCATCCTTTGCCTGTCGAATACGCCTCTATCCAACATACCATTGAAGGGCTGCATATCCATATTTCAGTAGAAGTCCATACCATTTACAAGACAGGGGTGGAAGTCGAAGCCATGCACGGAGCCGCCATCACCGCCCTGACCATGTATGACATGCTCAAGCCCCTGGACAAGGGCATTACCATTTCCGAGATCCGGCTTATCGAGAAACAGGGGGGCAAATCTGATTTCAGTGATCCCTCCACCAACGCTTTACGCTGTGCCGTTGTTGTCTGCTCGGACAGCGTGGCGGGCGGCAAAAAAGTGGATAAGGCAGGGAAGGCGATTATCCGTATCCTCCAGGCACAAGGTCTTTCCGTGGAGCACTATGAGATCATACCTGATGAAGAGCCCATGATCCGGGATAAAGCCCTCGCCCTGGCCCGGGATAAGTATGACCTGGTTCTATTCACCGGAGGTACAGGCTTGTCTCCCAGGGATGTGACGCCGGACGCCATCGCCCCCTTACTCGACCGGACCATTCCTGGAATCATGGAGGCCGCCCGTCATTATGGCCAGGAGCGAACGCCCTATGCCATGCTGTCCAGGGGGGTGGCCGGCTTTATCGGAACGTCGCTGGTACTGACGTTGCCCGGATCTACCAAGGGGGCCGAAGAAACGATGCAGGCCCTTTTTCCTTATATCCTCCACATTTTCCGGGTTGCCCAAGGAATGCGTCACGAATAAGGGCAGATCCCGGATTTCGCCGGACTAAGAGACGATCCGGGATTCCGTTCACCGACTAAGAGGCGATCCCCGGTTCCACCGACGTACCACGCTCCTTGTCCACGGCGGCGTCCAGGACCCATGGCTCCCGTATAAAGGCCTTGATCATGGAGTTGGCGCCTTCGTCCTTGTGAAATAACTCCCGGCGGGGATCCCATTGCAGGGGACGGTTCAACCAATAGGTAATATTGGCGATGCTGCAAACGGAGCTGGTCCGGTGGCCAGTCTCTGCATCACAAATGGGTTGTTTTCCCGTTTTGAGGCAGTCCAGGAAATTCTGGTAATGATCATCACTGTGATAGAGGGGCACGTCTGTGGGCTGAATGAGGGTGGTAGCTATTCCCACCGGATTGCTGTCCAGGTAATCCCGACTGATATCCAGCGTTCCCTTGGTGCCGATGAAACGGACTCCGAACCCTCTTCCAAAATCCTTGTGCTTCATCACCACGCCATTTTCATAAACCATGGTAAGTTCCGGGTGGTCCTTCGCGTCAGGAGGAAATAAGTGTGCAGGCCCACTGTGGTCCATCCCTAATCCCCATTGGGCAATGTCGAACATATGCGCGCCCCAGTCGCTCAGGATTCCACCTCCGTATTCCCTGTAATTCCTCCAATGGGGGAATATATCCTGCTCCACGGGCGGAGCCAGTTCTTCGTTAAAGGGCCTCAATGGGCCGGGGCCTACCCAGGCTTCCCAGTTCAGGTCAGAAGGGATCGGTTGGGAAGGCAAGGCATCGGGGATGGCGGGAAGCCCCACATTGACCCAGACTTCTTTGATATCTCCCACATAGCCGTTGCGCACGAGTTCGCAGGCATGCCTGAAATTGATCCAGGATCGCTGCATGCTACCCGTTTGGAGGGTTACCTTGTTGCGGTGCACCGCAGTGACCATGGCCCTTCCTTCTTCTACCGAGTGGCCTAACGGCTTTTCACAGTAGACGTGCTTCTTTGCATTGGCCGCCATGATGGAAGCGACTGCGTGCCAATGATCCGGCATGGCCACCACTACGGCGTCTATGTCCGTTTGCTCCAACATTTCCCTGAAATCAGGATATGACCTGAAGCCTTTGTACGCGGGAAGTCCCCTGGCATCCGCATAGTGTTTTTCAGTGATGGACTGGAACAGCGCCAGTTTCCGACTATCCGCATCTGAGCCTGCTACGATCTGGGCCTTGGATGCAAAAGAGTCGCAGAGACCCCTGCCCTGCTTGCCCGTCCCAATGAAGCCCAGGTTTACGCGGTCACTGGGAGCAAGGTATCCCTTGCCTCCCAGCACAAACCGGGGAATGATCGTAAAAGCGGCAGCGGCCTTCAGGCCGGTACCAATAAATGTGCTTCTTTTCATGTATGGCAGTCGTTGATCACGTAAATTTACTTCGGAACCATTCGATTTATGTCAATAATAATCCCCCTTCCACAAAAAAGATTCCTTTTTGCCTTTCTTCCCTTGCTCCTGTTCGTTTCCCGTTCCTTTGCACAGACCCATCACACGATAGATGGTACGGTACGTGACGCAAAGACGGGAGAGACATTGATCGGGGCGAGCGTAACGGTGCCCGGGCGCATCCATGCCGGAGTAACGACTAATGCCTATGGTTTTTTTTCCATATCGGCGCCGGACGGAGCCGTCACGCTAGTTATTACTTTTGCCGGTTATGTGCCGGATACCCTGGCCGTGACCCTGACCCAAAATCTCACCCTGAAAGTGGGCCTTACCCCCGGTGAAAGCCAGTTGCAGGAAGTCGTCATCAATGCCGGCCGGA